>Ga0209918_1000005_pt1 | contig 246740 bp, 210 predicted proteins | sample SalPonD_shore_MG_FD_185712 | JGI IMG/M metagenome (GOLD analysis project Ga0209918, IMG submission 185712) | Salt pond soil microbial communities from South San Francisco under conditions of wetland restoration - Salt Pond MetaG... | ecosystem: Environmental > Aquatic > Marine > Intertidal...
CTTTTATAAATATGGTCATCAGGCATGCTTCTAATTTACACTAGTACGCCAGCACTTGAAAACCTCAGGTTTTCAAACTTTCCTCTCCAACCCCGAGGCAGAGCCTCCGGGGAATTCTTTGATTAAAATTTTGGGAGAAAATCTGGTTTCTGTATACACACTAAATAATATGATGTATCAAAGGTTTGGACGCATCAAAAATTACAAAATTAAGAAAAGATCCCGGGGGAGACTTGACTGTCTCACTCACGGTTTCTAATATAAAAGAGTAAAAAGAGAATTCGCTGCAGCGATAACTCTTCTTTGGAGGAGAATAGGAAAGTTTAACCTTAAACAAAGGAGATTTTCGTATGTGGCAAGCGTGGATTAACTTCATCTTAGGTATTTGGGTCTTTTTCTCGGGAATAGTTACTTCCCTCACCGCCAGCGCTAACTTTATTATTGTCGGAATTGTGGTAACCATTCTTGGGTTTTGGACGGCAAACAAGTGGCAAGGTGTCATTCTGGGAATTGCCGGATTATGGCTTATCTTATCCGGTATCGTGCCGGGACTCATTGCGCCTGCGAACATGATTATTACGGGTATTGTGGCGGCAATTCTTGCAATCTGGGAAGGCTCGAAAACACAGACAGCCACAGTTTAACCATGAAAGCATGCTGCCAAAGATGTGTAATGCGGGCACGCTGTTTGTGAACGTGGTAATAAACAGGGCCCAGTGATGTTCAAGTCCGATTGACTGTCTGTAACCTTGATCAGAGGTTACAGACCCTCAACCGGATTTTTTTGTTTAACTATACCCGATGTCTATTTTTGTGTAAAATTCTGAGCAGGTATTGGCGCCGGTACCTGATTATTAATCGGTTTAAGCGAGCGCAGGTAGGCAAAAATAGCATCCAGATCAGCATCAGTCATCAGCGCAAGATTAAACCAGGGCATTGGCGGCAAGATTGGACGTCCTTTTCCCATATGCTTACCTGTCCGCAGTGCTTCCTTGAAGATTTCAGGTGTCCATAAACCAGTACCTGTCTGATTATCCGGTGTTAAATTGGCCGAATAACTAACTCCCCATGGACCAACCATTGCGGTCATATCACCCGAAAACATTGCCCATTCCCCTTTGCGCACTATTTCGAAGTCAAATTTTGGTAATTTTACATCCGCGGGATGCCCGGAAAGCAACCGAGATTGATCGGGAGCAGGGCCGGTCTCCGTCATAATATGTGGAGTATGGCAGTCATTACACCCACCAACATTGACCAAATATTCGCCACGTTCTGTTTGTGATTCGATTTTTTTGTCTTTGTCGTTCGGGGAAGACCAACCGGTTTGCACTACCAGCACGAGCAATAATGCAAACAGAATCACGCTACCTATTCTATAGAATTTCTTCATGCTATTTCATCTCCTGGTTATGTTGTGCTTGCTTATAAATCCCTGCAATAAATTGCACAGAGATCAACCTTTGCCACTATTAATCAAAGGGTTTCACCAATTGAAAATGCTCTGTAACAGCTGATCACTCTTCGATTAATTGAATCACTCGGAGGTCGAAAGATTTTAACCATAATTGCAAGAAGTGGAGGGTTTTTCCGATAAAGATGACAATATTTGTCATCTTCAAACAATTCTACCTGAGTCCTATGAATTAGTCAACAGAAATCTTTGGTAATTCGAAGATATTTATTTTCTGGCAAACCTAAATTTGTGGCACACCAATTTGATCTTAAAACATTGAAGTAATTATGATATTTACATTGCTTGATCAGATTGATAGTAATCCGGTTTCCTCTCTCCCTTTCATTTCACAATGAGACGATGTATTTATGTCTTATTGCCTTGTGGGCAAGGAGTTTTACAAATTTTTAAATATGGCTATTAAATTAGCTCAGGTGCTTGGCACCCACTGGAATACTCTATCCTCCTGTTGCTCCGATTGAAAGAGCAGATCCTAACCACCTGCACATCTTATGGTCGTAGTATTGAATCATGGTACGCTCCCTGGCGTCGAATAATGGAGCGGAGGTAGGTTTAGATCATGGAGACAAAACCTTTTTCTTCTTTCCCCTTTTTTCTTGATAAAAAAGGGGAAGGAAAAATCAAGCCTCAAAGAGATCCCTGGTGGGAAAAACTTCGAACTCGTCCGGCAGCTGCCGGACTCAAACACGAAGTTTTCACACCAACAATCGCCCCGTATAAGATTGGCAAATCCAGAACCTCCTTGGGGAAACACTGCGTATATCCGGAACAATTCGTTTCCTGAGCAAACTTAATAGCCATATTTTTAATTGAGTGAATTACGCCCGAGTCTTATTTTTTCGAAAAATGCTCAGGAGGTATCGGTGTGGGGACCTGGTTGTCAACCGGCTTGAGTGATTGCAGATATGCAAAGATTGCCTCCAGATCCTGATCGGGCATTTCTGCGTAATTAAACCACGGCATCGGTGGCAAAATCGGACGTCCCTTGCCCATGTGTTTTCCGGTACGCATTGCGGCCTTAAACGTTTCCGGGGTCCAGGCGCCCAGACCTGTCTGTTCGTGAGGCGTTAGATTTGCGGCAAAACTCACACCCCAGGGACCAACAGCAGCAGTCTGATCACCGGTCATTAACACCCACTGACCTTTTTTTACCATATTAAAATCAAATTTAGGCAATTCTGCATCTGCCGGGTGTCCGGCGAGTATCATTGTCGTATCTGGAACCGGACCATTCTTTGTCATTATTTTTGGTGTATGACAATCATTACAACCGCCCACTGTCACAAGATATTTGCCGCGTTTAATCTGTGCATTGGTTTTATTATCCTGTGCAACCACGGATGTTGTACCTGCTTGCATTACTACCAAAAACATCGAAACAACGATGGTGAGCCAAGTCAATCTATGCTTACTACGCATTGTATTCTCCTTCTTCTGGGGTTATCGATTTATGTATCGTTATCTCATCGACGACCTGTATAGCATTTCATCAACAGCAGTCCAACGGAAGTCAGGTTTTGAAACACATTCGATTATTCAGAAAAAAGAAACTAAAAAGTGACTATTTTTGTCACTTATAGGCAATACTAATGGCTTTTTACGAAAAATTCAAATATCAGAGATATATTCTCAGTATTTTTTACAGAATCTAATTTCCGGTTATACTTTTGGTGGCTCTTTTCTGGATTTGCTTCTTAACCGCACCAGTAATCCCAGGATAAAACCAATCAGGGTGGTGATAAAGAGCAGCAGTGCCCGTGGCAAATGAAAAGAGACAAATAAAATCTTTGTTTCAACCGGTGATGTATTCTGCATAATTATAATCAAAACGAGCAATGCCAGTATTAAGACAGCAATTGTTTTTCCCGGTTTCATTTGAACCTCCTGTCACGTTGACGTTATCTAATCTGTTCGTGGTCTTTAATCGTCCGCAAATTCCAGAGAAGTGTCAGCTTTTGCCTCGGCTTCTATGAACACGCGTTTTACCCGCGGAAATTGCGCTTTGATCTTCTGATCCATCTTGGCAATTGTTGACTTCACCGATTCGCCAGAAGAATCGTTCTGAAAATCCACACTGAGATTCACCAGAATAAATTCGGGTCCCATGTGAAGGGTCAGCACTTCATTTACATTTTTCACCGATGGATACGATGCTGCAATGGATCTGACGCCATCGATCACTTCCGGATTGGCGCTTTCACCAATGAGAAGTCCCTTGGTTTCATATGCGAGCCAGATGGCCGTGCCACCAAGGACAAGCCCAATGGCAACAGAGGCAGCGCCGTCGAAATAAAGTATACCCGTCAACTGGCTGCACAGATTACCAATAAACGCAAACACCAAACCTGTAAGGGCGGCAGAGTCTTCAAATAGCACCACAAACAGTGAGGGATCTTTGCCACGATGGACTGCCCGAAAATAATTGGTTTTCGTGGTTTTTCTAAACTCTTTCCAGCCAATGAGCCATGCACTGCCTTCAAAAATCATCGCAAAGCCCAGCACGATGTAATTGATGGTATAATTTTCGATTGGTTCAGGATTCAATATATGATGGACTCCTTCATACAAGGAAATCCCGGCGCCAACGGCAAATATCATAATAGCGACAGCAAAGCTCCAAAAGTACACTTCTTTCCCGTATCCAAAGGGAAAATACTTATTCGGTGGACGTTGGGAGCGTTTTAATCCGTAGAGCAGCAGAATTTGATTGCCGGTATCCACCACGGAGTGAATTCCCTCAGAAGCCATCGCAGAACTGCCGGAAATTATCGCGGCGATGAATTTCGTTATCGCGATAAGCGTATTTCCGACGAGCGCTGCATAGATCACTTTTTTGGATTCGGCGGCCATAATTATCTCTGGACTATTTTGTATGGATTTCGAAAGTGTAAAATAGGTGTCCGGCAGGATTAATACAATTTGGAACCGCAACCGAATAAAAATCTACCCAGTGATTCCAAGGATAAATTAATGTGCTCGTTCTTTTGTTGTTCATCCTGGCTGCGGAGCTGTTTTTTGATCCGACAGTTTAGGTAACAATCTTTTTCGCCGTTGCGGAGGTCGCAATCTGGACGGCGTTGACCAACGGTGGAAGAATCCCCGATGAATAGACAGAGAAATTTGAACTAAAAAGGAAAATTCGATATCAATGTATTCCGGTGTTTTCATGGAACTGTATTCGTCCTGCTTCGCCGGGAGATTCATCATTTATTTGGTATTATGACCCAATCAAATCAAGTGTGTTAAGTGCTTTAAATACTGCTTTGATTAATCCTGTGCATGTATTAATCTTAACAGCATTTATTCACCGATTTGCGAATTTATTGCAGTGCAGGGCAATACTTGTTACTCTTATTTATATAGGCCAAACCTGCTTTCGTGAGGTGTTCCTGAAATCTTGAAATAGAAGAAAATGTTGGCTTCCCAAACCAGCCAAATTCACGATGATATTATTGCTTGCTTTCGGTTTTGTGACATCCCTTCCGGATTTTCATATTATCAAGTCCAAGTTTGCTTCCTGGCACACATTAAAACGTAGGCTGCAGGTACAATTGTATCTGTGGAGATCCAATCATTGCTTTGGTGCGTTTAGCTCTCAGTCTTGTTCTTTGCAGATGAGAGTTGCCCCTTGATTACCCTGAATGGTGTATCCGGTATTGTATGTACACCAGCATATAAATTAACGCAGGAATCTCTTGAAAATGACAGATAGAACAATACTCCACTATACCATCCTGAAAAAGTTGGGAGAGGGCGGAATGGGAGTAGTCTATCTTGCCTATGATACAAAGTTAGAAAGAAAAGTTGCTATTAAGTTTTTGCCATCTCAGGAATCCATAACCCAGGATGACAGAGAACGATTTAAAACCGAAGCCAGAGCCGCAGCGGCATTAAATCACCCCAACATTGCTCACATTTATGCCATTGAGGAGACGGACGATGAACTTTTTATCGTGATGGAATATGTAGAAGGGCAAGATTTGCGGGAGATGATTGAGGCACGCCAGGGAAAACCTCTGCCAATTGATGATGTTATACGTTACGCTGAGCAAATTTCCGCCGGATTGGAAGCTGCACATAATAAAGGCGTTATTCATCGGGATATTAAATCCTCCAATATTATGATTACGAATGACAACAGAGTAAAAATTATGGATTTTGGGCTGGCGAAGATTATTGGTGGAACCCCGGTAACCATGATTGGAGCGACTGTTGGAACTGCTGCCTATATATCACCAGAACAGATCTACGGTAATACCATAGACAATCGAACGGATATCTGGTCTTTTGGTGTTGTGATGTACGAGATACTTACTGGCCAATTGCCGTTTACCGGGACATATGATCAGGCAATTATGTATCTGATCCTCAACGAATCTCCAACACCGCCAATAGAAATAAAACCGGAACTTCCGGCTGTATTGGAGATCTTGATTTTAACTTGTCTCCAGAAGGAACCGGATTACCGATTCAGAGATTTTGGTGAAATATTATCGCTGCTCAAGAACCCTGAAACCGATAATGACTCCAAAAAAATTTCGCTTGTGATCATGCGACGGTTTTTCCGAAAAAAACCGGTTTGGATCACCACGGCAGTCTTCATCGCTGTATTATTTGCGATTGTATTCTGGAAGATGATTCTCCCCTCAGTTGTGAACATCACCGGAGCAAATAGTCTTCCGCTCATCCGAATCGCCGTTCTTCCTTTTCATAACATCCAGGATGATCCCGAAACCAATTTTCTCGGATTCGCCCTGGCAGATCAAATCATCGGCTCGCTGACATATGTTCAAAATATCCTGGTCAGGCCTTCCAGCTCGATCCGGCAGTTTGGGATTGAATCAATCACGCCCACAACAGCAGGTAATCAATTAAAGGTGGACTATGTGTTGGACGGCAGTTATTTAAAAAACGCCGATCGAATCAGACTAAAACTTGAACTGGTGAATGTACATAGCAATGAGATTGTGTGGAGAAACGACTTTGACGCGAAATATGAAAACACCTTTGAACTTCAGGATATTGTCTCGCGAAAAGTACTAAATGGTCTAAAATTGAAATTCAGTCCAGCCGCGAGTATCAAGCAGACAGACATCTCGGTTGATCCGGTGGCATACGAGTATTTTTTACGGGCAGTTTCATCTTCGACCACAAATAAAGACAACATTTTAGCGATTAGATTGTTATTACAAACTGTTCAAATTGATTCCAATTTTGCACCGGCCTATGCTGAGTTAGGTTACCGCTACCATACGCTGGCAATTTACGATCCTGCCGAGAGAGACAAATTACAAAAAGCGGTTGAGGCCTATCAAAAAGCCATCGCCATTGACGATCAATCCATATCCGCCCTGGTCAACCTTGCATCTCTCTACACAGAGATAGGGCGCAGTACAGATGGTATACAATTAATCGAAAAATCCCTGAAGATCAATCCGAATAATGCGGAATCACACTTTTGGCTTGGATATATCTACAGGTACACCGGTCAACTGGACAAGGCTACCAGAGAGATGGAATCCGCTATCAATCTGGATCCTTCAAATCCCCGGTTTCGTTCAATCGGAATTACTTACCTCTATCAGCAACGATTCGAAGATGCAATATCCGGTTTTCGCCTCGATAAAGGATCACCGTACAGTACAGCGTTTATTGGACAGGTTTATCTCCGAATGGGTAAAACAGACTCCGCAAGAATTTTTCTCAGAAAGGTGATGCAGCTCGAACCCCACGGCACCCTGGGAATTTGGTCAGGCGTTATGCTTGATTTTCTTGACAACAGGAAGGAAGACGGTCTGAAAGCACTCCGAAATCTGGAGATGTCAGATGTGTACGATGCTGAACAAATTTATAATTATGCCAATTTATACGGGCTCTATGGCGCACCAAAAGATTGTGCCAGGTTATTGAAAAAAGCTGTCGATAAAGGCTTTTACTGCTATCCGTACGTACAAAAGGATTCTTTCTTTGATCCGGTAAGAAACGACAAAGAATTCCAGGAAGCGTTGGCGTATGCCGGAAAGAAATATGAAGCGTTTAAACAATCATTGGCAGAGCAAAGTGACTAGTAGTTGTAAGCCCATTGTTGAAATGCTTTTTTTAAAACCGTTCAAACGGTTGTTATCAGAAAAAGTGGCTCTCATTAACCCCCGACTTTCTCACTAGAGATTCCATCTGGAAAGTCGGGGCTAATGGTAAAAAAACAAAGGAAGCCGATTGCCTGTTTACGGACGATACTTTTATCCGCTCTCAGTGAAATCGGCTTCCTTAGTCAGGCACCTCTCCTTTGTCAGAGGACAAAACAAAGAAACTTACTTTAATTCTGCGGAGAATCTACCGGAGCTGTTACTTTAACAATTTCGATATTATCAACCAATATTCCACCCGGTACAATCCCACCTGAATTCAGTAATAATTCAATACTGTCTCCCGCCGAATAAAACACAGTTTCCGAGGTATAGCGATACCAGGTCGAATCCGTCAGAGCAAATGCGGTACCAGTGGATATCGAATCACCAATAATTCCCAGAGAAACGACACCGCCACGGATTAAGACTTTGCCCCAACAGCGTAATTGCAAATATGAATCTGTATAAATAGGCGGAAGATCCAAAACAAAGTGAGGCACAATACACCCTCCTGAAACATAAAGCGAATGTTCCCCTCCATTCATTGGAACATCTTCCCGCAGTTGTACTGCACCATGACCGTGCCATCCAGCGGTGTCTGCAGGTGATTCAAATGTGTATTTGTGTAATACTACACTCCGGTCAGGAGGAAATCCTGTAGTGGAATCTGTCAAGTCACACCCAAGAAAAACCACACCGATGATCAGTGAAACAAGAATAAAAAACGGAGTATATTTTTGCATCTCGTCTGCTCCTCAGGATTCGATACGTTCCGGTTGCTCGATTATTCCAAGGAAGAGAATCGCTCCTGAAGTCCGTTCCCGGATCGTGAGCAGGAACGGGTGATCGATGCGCATGACGAAGTGGTCATCTCCACCAATGGAGGTAATACCCACTCCGACAGATGTTACCGCCGCTGCTTCAGTGCCTGACTCATCCACGCGAATATACGTTTTATGTAAAACCTCGTTGATGAACAGATCAAGTTCAGTTGTGATTGCACTAAAATCCGCACGACTGTAATGAAAGGCGATCCCCATTCCCAAATCAGTTAATGGTGAATTTAACACCGCGTTACACTTGAGTTCAAATTTGGGTAGATACACGGTGCCTTCCTGTTCATTCAGAGAAGCGATCAAAGTATTCCAAGACTCCGAATCCAGAGATTGAACAATATCATTCAGCGTATGATTTCCTGAAGGCAGAAGAAGCGTCATACTGAAATCACCGTCACCGTACGGTAAATCCACAACCTGCATTTCATCGTTGGCAAAGTATTGATAGTCATTCTCTTGCATCATCATATCAACGTCCATTGCGCTGTTATTGGACATTTGAAACTGCGCTTCGTGCGTCTCTGATTTCTTAAACTCATACGCCCAGGTACCTTTAAAGTAGAGTGCATTGATAAGATACATCACCGCTGACGGTTCTATTTCCTGGATAATCCGTTTGATGCGGTCGTGAGTTTTGTTGGCAACCCAGCTGTTAATGTCATCGACGGTTGAGGGCAGAGAGAAGTCGAGAGTCCGAATCTCTGCATCAAAATTGGCTTGATTCACCTCCTTGAATGTCGAATTGACGGGAACACCTTCGCGAATCCAGATGCTATTCGCGATTTCCATCACGACCTCCGGATCGAGGGCCATAAGTAAGTCAATCAGGTGACGATAGGACTGATTAATCTCTGCACTGGTGAAATCCTGAAATCCGAGCACGGTTTTCATAGAATCATAGGTTGTGCCAGCAGCGCCGTTCAGCGTCATTCCCAGCGCCATAGAAATACTAATTGGCGAGATTACAGTATTTTCATGCGAAGACGTTTCAGCAATAGTCCGCAACAGCTGGAATCCAAACTGGTTGTTGGAGTTCAGGATGTGTTGCTCTGTGGTTGAGATATCTACATTCTTCCGCGGAGGATTCACACCGGAATTTTCATTGCATCCGAGAACAATAACGATCACCATGAGCAGTATACTTTGTAATATTTTTTTCATTGCAGGCTTCCTTTTTTTCATAATTTGACGACTGAAATTCTGGTCTCGTTATTCTACCACGCTCACTCTTCTCTTCTGTTAAACAGATGTTCAAAAATTATTCCCACACTCCAAAGAATTCCAATGACAGCAAAGAGCAGGAAAAGTCGGATGGCCGTCAACAGCTCTCCCATCTTTGGAAAATCGAGCAGAATAAATCCAACTAAAAAACTTCCCACGCTGAGAGTAACGACTTTCAAAGTTTTCATTTGCACCTTATGTCCTGAAGAGTTGCCGGGTCCTTATGGTTTTGCCAGTGATGACATCGACATAGATAAACCAGTCCGGAAAACCGCCGCTCATTAAAACAGGCACACGCCAGGCGAGTCGCATTTCAACGCCATGTGCCGTCTGATACGGAACGATAGTCTGCACCGTTTTGTGACCGGACATCGATTCCAGAGTAATTTGAAACTGATGCGGTTCACCACCGAATCCGGCAAAAGTCAATATTCTGCCACGGAGAATATTCTTTACATCCGTCGAATCATAAACCATACTGGCAGGAATATAAAACTCAGGATACCAGTGATTGTAAATGGCGAGCACGCCTTCGGAATTGGCAATTACCGTCAATCGGGTATCAAGAATGGTTTTCCCAAGATATTGTTGCTCTGCGTATTCGATTGACCATTCAGTGCTGTCAAAAAGACCCATCGTGTTTAGGACAGAAAGTTGGGTCGTGTCGAAAACATTGGTGAACTGCCGGTTTCGGAACAACGCTTCTCTGGCAATTTTCAGTGCTTCATTTTGGCCGGCCAAGGTTTTATCTCCATGGCGATGGCACGATTCTTTTCCTGTAAATCCGAGACTATCCAGCGTTCCGCAGTATTGTTCAGGATTTAAATCGGCCAGGATATTTCCCAGAGAATCCAGAGTCGCCTGAGGCAGCGCCGGAAAAGTTACCGGATAATTGGCATCGTTGGGAATGTTTTCAGGTTCGAAGATATTACAGGAGATCAGCAGTCCTGTGACAGTTAAAATCAAGAGTGATATTTTCTTCATTGATAATCTCCGGGAACTTTAAAAAAACCGTTCACTTTATTTATCACAAATCTTGTGCCGGAAAAGTTTATCATTTATCACTATTTTTAATAGAGACGCTTCAAGACCAGCAGATTGCGGGCATAAACAATGGTTGCCTAAATATTTACCATCACTTGAATTTCTATTTAATACCAAGTCTTCAAATTTCTGATACTTCTTTCAGAGACCTGAGGGATCAGGTGATCAAGTGATCAAGAAAAACTGATATGCTGTATTTTACTCATCCGCTAACAAATTCCACAAATGCAATTAATTGATTCTCACCGATCCATCTTCCATGGGAAATCCGTGTATCGGCTTCAAGCCATTGGCCAGAACCGCTTGCATATAATACGACAACGATTCAACATCCCCTGGGGAGGTAAAATCAACCAGGCGACGCGTTACGAAAATTTGGACTAAAGTATCTACCGGCGAGGACACTTCTTCCTGGACCATGTGAGTAGCGATAACGTTTTGACCAACTGCGATTCCGTGACTATCGACAATCGCCTCAAAATGTAAGGTATCACCAATCAAAGAAAGAGCATGCGCCGTTTTTAGAACTATTCCGTGTACTTCTCCGTACTCATCTGTCCAGAGCGTGTCGGAATTTGCTTGAAATTTTCGATACAATCCGGCGTATAAGTCTCCCGTACCGGGACGATACACTCTGTAAGTTTTTCCGGAACTGACTACTCGCGGCAAAACCGGATACTGCATAAATGATGCTGTTGGCACATGCAAAGTATCGATCCCATTCAATTGCGGTTTGGCCAGAAACCACAAAATCATCCGGGCATCATGTTGTTGTAATCGCACCCAGTCCGGATCGAGAGAAATCGTGACAGGCTGCGTCCCGGAGTAAGGAGAACCTGGAACGATGGAATCGTTCCGGAGATAAGAAACTGCCCCAAATTGGTAAAGCGTATCATTCGAAGTTAGCCGCCTGTCAAAAGACAGCTTGTAGACTGTTAAATCTACCAGCCGAAAAGTGTCTGTTGTGCTTTCATATATTGCTGTAGCGTAAACACTGGTTTGATTCATTGGAAAAGAAATTTTCACTACATTTGGTCGTAATGGTGGAGTGGTCGACAACTCACAACTGACAACAAGAATTATTAGCCCAAAAAGAAATGCTGAACCAGTAATCCGTGATGGACTTTGAACGTTCATTTTATTTCTCCTCTTGCAGCATGCAATAACCGCGGGCGTTGTTTACAGCGAAGCGTTTCTACCACAGCGACAATCGAAGCGCCGCCCGAATCAGATATCGTTTTGTATTTGGTTCGACTTTCCAGTCGCCGAAATATCTTAATCCGATCACGTCAAACTGGATTTTTCGCGAGACAGGGAGCATTAGGGTGAATCCCAGTTCGGGACTTTGCACCAGGAAATTATGATCACTTCCGACATTACCACTATAACCATATCCACCGATATATTCCTGATGGATATTATGAAACCCATAGCCGGCGGTAATTCCCAGAGGGAACAGCGTCCGGCGGAAAAACAAGGTAAACCGGCCACCATACGCAATTTCATTAAATGAATATGTGGCGCAGTCCACGCATTGAGATGACGCTTCGGAGACACCGTCATTCCAGTAATCAAGATAGAGATTGCCATCCAGCTGAAAAATGAGATTATAATTGAGTTCCGGAAACAGGAAGTGCCAGCTGGCTTCGGAATAGAGTGTTCGCTGCGGAAGATCTGACAAATCGGGCTGGAATGTCCCAACACTACCGAAACCCAGACTAATTTGATTTTCAGCCATTGAGTTTTGCGGAAATCCAATTAATCCCGCCAGCATAACAAGGATGGTGAGACGACGAAACCATTTGCCAATCGATTGCGATTTACAGCGATAAATTTTTTGAATTGTCATAGGATCATTTTTCAAATATATCTCAAGTTCAGATAATACTATTGATATCCAATTGCTTTCATAACCCCTGCCGGGTAATCCCGCTCAAATTATGTGCCATAACGAGGGAAAGCATTTACAACCCTCATTCACCACAAAACTATCCAATACAGAAAAAGACTATTACTTATGATCTTTCTGAGATCCTCTGCGAGTTTTCGTTCCTTGTTATCACCGCCAATGACGCTTAAAGCGATCAGTGAGGGGAGGTATGTGGACAAAAATATTTCATATCATAGAGAAAAAATGTTTCTCGACCTTCAAATTTCTGAAGGTTGTTTCAAAAAACTGAGGGGTAATAGGGAGAATGGTCTACGTAAAAAGCCATCGAAATTGAGAATAAAACTAATCTTCCCTCTGCAAGCCTTGTTAAAATAACTTCGAAAGAATCTCCCAAGGTATAGGGAAATGGAATTTCATAAATTATTCTTGCTAAAATGACTTGATTAGATTTCTTTCAAAATCAGTGTCTATTTGCGCTTATTCGCGGTTTCTCAAGATTTCATATCTCAAAACGAAAACTTCGCGCCAAACTCCAGAATCGTCTTGGTAAAATAGACACGATTGACCAGCGTTTCATTCTTGAGATAACTGACCTGTCCAAAGGCGGAAATATGATCGGACAACTGTTGTTCAATCCTGCCGTAAAGCCGGTTGTGCGTCGGTTGCTCCGGATCCCGATAACCGGTGACGCCGCCGAGATTTGGATAGGCATACACCTTCTTTATCACCTGAACGATAACATGGTAAAATGTCCGCGAAGTGATTCTGCCGGACAGATAACCGCTAATCTGCACATCATGAAATTTGCCAACGATGCTGTTCGATTTTCGTCGCTCGTAAACAGCTTCAACTCCGGCGATAATCTTGCCGGTGTATTCCGCCTGCAGCGAAATTTCGTATCCGTGGTCACTTTGCTTTTGTTCAAGTACAGTCAGGGCGGAATCGGCGGCGTGCCCGAATGCAGGATAATCTTTGGAGTATAAATACAGGTAATTCGTACTGGCATTGAGAGAGATGCTTTGCCCGAGCAGATATCGGGTTGAGACTCCAAACCGGTCTTCCCGGAAATGGAGTAGTTGAGACCGGTTTACACGATAGTATCGCCGGTCCGCAAATCCGGTGAGCCGCAGCCGATTCGTCGGTTGATTTTCCACCTCAAACCGGAGTTTTGTCCGGGAATAAGTCGGACCAATTCGTTTATAATCCTTCTGAAAGTGCTGGATACTTCCATCCAGAAACCAGCGTGAACCAAGTTGCAAATGTGAATAAAGTTCGGGAGCAAATATGAGTTTCGATTCATCCGCAAATTGCCCGTCGAGAAAACCCTGTGTGGTGAGTTCTCCGAACACTCCAAATTGTTTGGTGCGGTACGTCTGGTGAACTCGTCCAGTAAATTTTACTCCATAGGAGGTTCGCTCCATTCCAGGGAGTTCAAAAACGTTTGAATCGTAATAAGGCACCAGCTGTAGACTTCCATGGTAGGAGAATGCCTGGACGGGAATAAAAATAATGGCTATCCAGAGCAATCGAATTTTCGCCCACTGCCGGATATTAATGATGCAGTTCCTTTTCAATATTTCTGAGGAGTTGCTGATACTGCTCGCGCTGATTTTTCAAAACCTGGATACTGTTTCGTACCGAGTTTTCACTATCACCGACAGATGCCGGTGAACGTGCGGAAACTTCTGTGCTAACCTGTTGTCCTGCACTTGATTGTGTTACTTGCTCATTCATTTCACTCACATCGGTATACGCTGGAGAATTTCCCGCTGTTCGTGTACCTGCAGGATTTTCACTGTGGCTCTCAGCCATATCAGATTGAGATTGCAGCTGTACGTCTTTTTGAAAATCAGCCATACTTTTGAGCAACGCCAAATCGCTTTGTCGGGTGGAAATGAGCGAGTCAATGTAATCGACTTTATTCTGAAGGACTACCTGGAGATCGCTCATGACAAGGGTTCTGGTGGACTCGTCATCATATAATTTATTGACAATTTGAGAATAATCGGGCAAAGCGCCATCGGTGATGCGGCTATTTGCCACACTTTGCACTATTAAGGCTGATTGGTCTTTCCAATCATCTGATAACTTATTCGGTGCATTTTTATCGCTGATTGCTGCGAGATATGTACGTTTAAACTGTTGGAAACGTTCAGATTTGATCTGTTCCGTTTCCCGCAACTCATGTCGGACGGTTTCCAGAGAATCTGCCACTGCGAGTAAATGATCACTCACACCAGATAACCGCATTTTTATAATCCAGCCGTTATACCAGGAGTGCTTCTGCTGAAGTTGATTCTGTCTTTCGAGCAGATCTTTCTGCTGGGTAACCAGGTTGTTTTCTTTTGTCTGCAGCGATTGATACTGTCTCTCAGATTGCAGATACTGCTCCCAGGCCAACTGCAAATCCTGAGCGTTCACAGCAGATGCCAAAAATACAAATCCCACAATGCCACAGATGATTTTAGTCATCGGTTTCATGCATAATTCCATATTTATCCATTTTGTAGTAAAGCGTGCTGGTATTAATCCCCAACAGCCGCGCTGCTTGTTGTTTCACACCATTGGATTTCCGCAGCGCGTCCACGATCATTTTGTACTCGGTATTTTCCAGTATTTCCGGCAAAGAGCCGGAGAGTTTGATGTATTCATCCTGAAGATCATCCAGATAAATATCTCTGGAGGAAATTTCCGTGCTCTTGTTAAACAGTAATAACCGTTCCAGAAAATTCTCCAATTCGCGGATATTTCCCGGCCAGGAATATTGCTGCAATTTCTCCAGAGAATGCTCTGTCCATTCCGGAATATCCCGGTTCAATTGCCGGGCCTTCTTGCGCGCAATATGCTTTACCAGCGCAGGAATATCGTCGGTTCTTTCTCTCAGCGCTGGCAAATGCAGCGGAATCACGTTCAGCCGGAAGTACAGATCTTCGCGGAAAGTTTTTTCCTTCACTGCGGCTTTTAGATCGCGATTGGTTGCGGCGATAATCCTGACATCCGTGTTAATTGTTTCCGAGCCACCCACACGCTGGAAGGTTTGATATTGCAGCACGCGCAACAGTTTTACCTGCATTCTCGGCGAAATTTCACCGACTTCGTCCAGGAATATCGTGCCGCGATTCGCCTGTTCAAACACGCCGTGATGCTGCTGGACAGCGCCGGTAAATGCGCCTTTTTCGTGTCCGAACAATTCGCTCTCCAGCAAGGACTCGGTTAATGCTCCACAATTCACCGCGACAAATTTCTGTTTATTTCTGTCACTCTCCTCGTGGATAGCCTTTGCAACCAGTTCTTTTCCAGTGCCACTTTCACCGGTAATAAGAACCGGGCTCTCGACTTTTCCGACTTCCCGGATTTTATCGTAGAGGTTCTGCATTTCCGAAGAATCGCCAATCATTCCGTGAAATATAGTCGCCTGCTCTTTCAGCAGATACCCGGATAATTTGGGTGAACTGACTATGACATTTTCGACCTTTGTCCGCAATTCATCTATAGAAAATGGTTTTGCGATAAAATCCCGGGCGCCCATTTTCAGCGCGTTGACAGCCAGATCAATGGTACCATACGCCGAAATCAGGATCACTTCAATTTTGGAATTCGTGTCCTTAAATTCCTGTAAAAGGTCCATCCCGCTTTTTCCCGGCAATTTCAGATCAGTGATGACGAGATGCGGCATCTGCTGGCGGAATAACCGGCTGCCCTCGTAACCGTCTTTGGCAATCGATACAGCATATCCGGTTTTTTCCAGCACCGTTTGGATGCCTTCCCGCATCGTACTGTCGTCTTCGATCACCAGGATTTTAATCGATTCGTTCTGCATCGCTCGCTGCCTCCGGAAGTGTTAGCCGAAAAGTCGTTCCTTTTCCCACTTTATTTTGTACGAAAATTGTGCCATTCATTTCCTCGATCAGATTTTTGGCAATGGGTAATCCCAATCCGTATCCCTTTTCGCTGGTTGTGTAATACGGCTCGAAAATAGTCTCCATTTCTTCTGTGGCAATGCCGTTTCCGTTATCTGTAACCGAAATCTCAATGTGATGATTGTGCTCTGCAATTTGAACGCTTATTTCTCCATCGTCATGCTCTATTGCTTCTATCGCATTTTTCAAGAGATTGAGAATCACCCGGCGCAACTTGGATTCGTCTCCCAACACAAAGCCGTTCCCAGAGAAGTAAAAACTGATCTGCCGCTCATCCAGTTCCGGTTGGATGATTTGAGCGACATCTTCCACAATTGACGCAACTGACAATTTTTCGAATTCACTTTTTTGAGGTCGCGCGTAATCCAGATAGGCAGTCACTGTTTGATTTAAATTTTTCAGCGCCCGGGAAATATTCCGAAAATACTCCTGATGATGATTTTCATCGCCCAGCTCTTCCTGCAAAAGTCCGGTGTAAATTTCCAGTCCGCCCAGCGGATTTTTAATCTCGTGCGCAATCCCTGAGAGTAACTGCTTATTCTGTTGTTCGTTATCGCGCAATTCGTTGTGCATCTCAGTCAGCGCCCGGTTCAGATCGCCAAGTTCATCCTTGCGATTTAATGTCACCGGCGCGGTATTCAGGTTTTTTTGAATGGATTTGGCGTACGCTGCAAGTCGTTCGACGGGCCCAATCAAATTGCGTGAAAAGAGAATTACCAGCACAACTGCCACGGTAATGGCGACCAGCGTCATCCAGAACAAACTGCCCTTCAGCTGATCAAAGGAAGTCATAAATTGCACTTCGCCCCAAATCACTCCCACCACCGGAATGTTACTTTGTGATGCTATCGGCAAAGTGGCGTACTTTACATAATGATGTTTCTCAACCTCGAATATTTCCGAGACAAATTCTTTCGGTGCGCCCGTTGTGGAAGTCTCCGCTGAAAACATCTCTGGAAGGAGAGACATTTCCGGGAACGCTACTCCGGTGTGCGCAATCATGTGATTCCCGCTGGCAAATATGGCGATTCCCTGAATGCCATCTTTGGTATAACGCTGGAGTTGACTCTCGATGTCTGTTCGCACTTGCGGCAAAGCCGGCTCCTGTGCAAGGGCGGACAACAGCTCGCGATCAACGCTCTCGTTCGCTAAACGAAGTACGGTTACTAATCTTTGGTCGAACTCTTGTTCCAGCGCAGTTCGGGTGTACCAATAAATCGGTACGGCGAGAGTCGCCAGCGAAATCACCAAAATCCCGATGACCAGCGTTAATATTTTGAGGCGGAGTTTCATTGAATGGTGTTTGTAATTTGTTCAGAACACCTGAATGCAAGTCTGCTACCAATCTATTGGTGAATTCAACCCGATGCAACAGGAGAGAGAATCCAACTATTCATTTGAGTGAGAAATTTCGTACATTTTTATATAGAAAAAATTTTAAACCGCGAATAAACACAAATCAAAGTTAAAAACCGACATGAATGCATTCCAAAGATTTTACCAGCGACTCATTCTCATCTTCATTGCTTTTCTTTATGCCACATCTCCAAATACCGGACAAGCACAAACCGGATATCAACGGATGGCATCAGATACCTTGGTAACCGGTGTTGTACATACCCATTACAAGGGGACGAAAGATTCACTGAGCATTCACGTGGTTAAAATTGATCTCACTGAGCCCAATCTTCGTATCGGTGTTTCCCGCGCTCACAACCAGTTTACCGGACGCGAAAAAACCAGCGAAATTGCCAGAGATCACACCACAAAATCTGATTCTGTGCTCGTTGCCGTCAACGCGGATTTCTTCAACCTGAAAACCGGCGCCAATGAGAACAACCAGGTGATCGATGGGACTATCGTCCGCGGCGTGCCAGTGACAGATTCACCGTATGATACTTTCGACAACATCCATTCCCAATTTGCACTCACGGAAAACGGTACTCCGCTTATTGAGAGATTTCGGTTCGACGGTCAGGTTCTCGCTCCGAATAATCCGGTTGATATTGACGGTGTCAACTCTTCCACTGATTCTTCAGATGTTGTGCTGTACAACCCGTATTACCGCAGTTACAGTCCAGATTCGTTAGCAGGAAAAGTCGGCGCCAATTTTGTCCTGCAGAAAATAAAATCGAGCGCAGACACTGTTTGGTATTTCATCCAGCGGGATATTAACAAAGGTCACCAACCGATCCCGCATAACGGTGCAGTACTCTATACTATCGATCAGCCGTCAGAGGAATTATCCAATCAATATTCGAGAGGTGATACACTGATAACGGTATTAGGTTTCACTCCCGACTACCGTACAATCCAAACACTTACCGGCGGATGGCCGCGGATTGTGCGGAACGGTCACAGCATCGCCGCTAAAGTTGATTCCATCGAGGGCACTTTCCCGAAGTTTTCGGAAGTCCGGCACCCGCGCACGGGCGTCGGTTTTTCCAAAGATAGGACTGTCGTTTATTTCATCACCGTGGACGGCAGACAGGAATCCAGTTCCGGAATGAATCTGGAGGAATTTGCCAACTTTATGCTCGCCGTCGGCGTCTACCAGGGATTAAATCTGGACGGTGGCGGCTCCACAACTATGGTCATCGGTAGCAAAGTCGTGAATTCGCCGTCGGACAAAACCGGCGAACGCGCGGTCGGGAATTCACTGCTCCTGTATCTTGAAAATTGAATTATCTTCCATGGATGGTCGCTTTAAGCGCCATTCACGGTATTGTTAGTTCACTACATTGTTTCTTTAAATAGACCCTGCCAGGGTTGTTAACCTCTGGCAGGGTCTGTTATTAATTTGCGAAAATAAAATATTCACGAAGAGAATAAATATCGGCCTAGGATTCTTTTTCTGTCTCTTTTTCCCTTGCAAAGGGAAAGAAAGGGCATGCCAAGTAATTCTCTTTCATAATTTGGCGATCCCATTTTTTAGAGAACGTTTGGTATAAAATGAATTCTTTGCATTATTACCCGAATAAACCGCTAACAGCGCTCTTCTCCATACAACAATCCACCAGCGTTCTTCAGCGGAAAAAACTGATAATTACTCGAGGTTTTAGAAACATTTGACCCTTCTGTGATAATTTCGTGACAACTACCGCCTATTTTGTAAACGAATCCAAAAAACAAAACAGGAGGTAGCACCATGAAAAGAACATATCTGGTTCTTTCAATCGCACTACTATTTGCACTCACCTGGGGCTGTAGCCAGGACAGTTCAATGCCCACAGAATCGTCAGTAGATCTTAACTCTCAGTCGCTGCAGGCACACTCAACAAGTCCGCAATCAAACGCCAAAAAGATGCACGCCGTTGCCCAGTATGAAATTACTTTGGAAAATCTGACTCCCGCTACTGGTGCTGGTGCAAGTCAACCATTATCCCCGCCAGTCTTTGCGACACATGCGCCTTCATTCCGCCTTTTTCACCTGGATGGTTATGCCTCAGATGAATTGCGCCAGGTCGCTGAAGATGCGGTAAATGATCCGCTGGTTACTCGACTGGAATCGTCAGAACGTGTCTTTGAAACGACTACCGGAGATGCGGTGATACTTCCGGGGGATATGGCTACGTACACCATAGATGCCAAGATCGGTTTTCACAAACTGACTCTGGTTTCAATGCTGGTAAACACGAACGATGGATTTACGGGCGTTGACAAACTCAATCTGCCGCGTCAAGGTTCGAAAACGTTTTATCTCAGGGCGTTTGATGCCGGCACTGAAGAAAACACTGAATTAGAATCCGATATTCCGGGACCGTGCTGCGGAAGTCACGGCGTGCGGGTTCCAACTCATCAGCGCATCCGGTTTCATCAAGGCATTTTGGGAGTCGGAGATCTTGATCCAGCAGTCTATGACTGGGATGGCCCGGTGGCGAAATTGACTGTGACCCGTATAAATTAGTCCTATTCGGCTACTTCTGACGATACAATAGGCTGCGGGGCTTTTAAAAAAAGTCCCGCAGTTTAATTTGTTTCTAAGGTTATGTGTAGAGATTTGGAACGTTATTTACAAAATGATCAGTGATATTGTTCACCAAAGTGCTCGAGCAGGAAAGTATGTTGAGTTAATTGTCAAATGACCTCACCCTCGGTCCCTCTCCTTCGCAAGGAGAGGGAAGCCAGAGAGTAAAAGGGCTCCGAGGATTTAGTGAAGCCCCTCTCCTTACCAAGGAGAGGGGTTTGGGGTGAGGTAAAAGTCACCGGATCCCAGCTAACTAAAATTGACCAAAGTGTAAACAACTCTTGTTTTTCAAACAAGTTATTACTTCCTAAAAGAACCCATTATTTTACTAATTAAGCTGACAATAGGTTGACAATAATGATTAATTCATTTGCTCGAATTTGTTAAGAGAATCGATAAATGCTGTTTTCATATTGATTTTCAAATCATTCACAAATTTCGCTGCGGTTTTTCCATTCCTTCGGGCGAAACTCTGATTATGAGTACCGGAATACTTATCGCGTGCCGGACACTGGTAACCGTTTCCCCATAGACCAGGTCTTCCAATCCGCGATGACCGTGGCTACCGAACACAATCAGATCGAGTCCTAAAAAATCCACGGATTTTACAATTTCATCGATTGGTTTGCCAGTGCGAAGGAGCACTTCAACCGGCAGATCTTGCTCTTCGATTTCTCTGGCGAGTTCTTCCAGATAGGCATAATCTTCCCGGCTGTGCAGGGAATCAGCGTCTTGACCGAACACCATTCCGCTGGGCGTTTCAATCACGTGAATTAACGTCAGTTTGGCGTTCTGATATTTAGCCATTGAGAGCGCCGCGGATAAAATATCAGCATCCGCATCGGAATGCTCCAGCGCTACACCGATATGCTGAAGTTGCATCGGCTTAATTTTCTGCGCAATCTGTTTGCTCTTCGTAATCACAGTGCTTTCCCATTCCTCACGCTCACGCAACCAGGGAACCACCACAATATAGCCAAGTATTCCAATAATTCCCGCCACACCAACCAGACTCAAAACCCAGAGTAAGACATTCGCGCCAGCCAGCCATTTCACGAGTTCATCGTAAACCAATTTAAAATTTAACGCCACAATGATTCCGGCAATTGTCCAGGCGGCCGTAATCACCCATTTTTTACTCGCAAATAACCCCATTTTGCTTTTATCGGAGGTGAAGTGAATTAATGGAATTATGGCAAAAGGTAATTGTAAACTTAAAACCACTTGCGATAAAATCAGTAGTTCATAAGTCCCGTGGTTCCCAGCAATGGCAATGACAATCACGGCAGGAATAAGCGCCATACTTCTTGTGATAAAGCGACGCAACCATGGTCGCAGACGTACGTTCAGAAAGCCCTCCATCACCACTTGTCCCGCGAGTGTGCCTGTCAAAGTTGAACTTTGTCCCGCTGCCAACAACGCCAGTGCAAATGCGGTGGGCGCAATTGCCGTCCCAAGAATTGGTTCCAGTAATTTGTGCGCCTGCTGGATTTCGGTGACCACAATTCCACGGCTGAAAAAATCCGCGGCGCTCATGATAAGAATTGCAGCATTCACCAGAAACGCGACATTAAGTGCAACGGTGGAATCTATCAGGTTATATTTACACGCTTCTGCTTTGCCAGTGTATGTATTTGAAACTGCTCTCGACTGCACTAACGAAGAGTGGAGATATAAATTGTGCGGCATCACCGTCGCGCCAATCATGCCGATGGCGATGTAAAGCGCTCCAGGCTCTAATTTGGGAACAAAACCCTGGGCAATGCCTCCCCAATCCGGATTCGCTAAAAATATCTCGATGAAGAATGACGCACCGATAATGGTAATAAATGAAACGATAACCGCTTCAATTTTTCGGACACCAAGATTCTGCAACGCCAGCAGGAGAAAGGTATCAAACGCAACGACTACGCATCCCCAGAGTAAAGGCAATCCCAGCAGAAGATTTAATCCAATGATGGTTCCGAGCACTTCCGCCAGGTCAGTCGCGGCGATAGCGACTTCCGCCAGCACCCAGAGCAGATAGTTGATCGATTTGGGATATTCCCGGCGACAGCCTTGCGCGAGATCATATCCAGTGACAATTCCAAGACGAGCAGAGAGCGTTTGTAATAGTACCGCCATAATATTGGACATCAACAACACCCAAATCAGCGTATAACCGAACCGGGCTCCGCCTTCGATGTCCGTCGCCCAGTTGCCGGGATCCATATAGCCAACGCTCACCAGATATGCCGGACCGACAAAGGCTAATAGCCTTCTGAACCACCCGCGTTTTTTGACCTCAACCGTTGCGTCCATCTCGTGATGTGCTCAATTGGTTAGTTAATTCAGGAATTGAAACCATATATGATATGGATTTGATCTGAGAGACACAATGGGAACTGCTAGTGTTGGAGTATTCGAGTGTTGGAGTATTCGAGTGTTGGAGTATTCGAGTATTCGAGTATTCGAGTGTTCGAGTATGCGAGTGTTGGAGTGTTTCGCGGAAGAGACTCCTCCAGGAGCGTGTGTTCGTGTGACACAATGTGAGAAGTCAGAAGTGAGACGTGAGAATGAGGACACGATCCGACGCGACGGTGTAAAACCGGTCCAGGATCAAGATTAAAGATGAAAGTGCTCAAAAGATTAAAGAAAACTATGCAATTTGATACTCTGGAATTTTGTTCTATAGGTTTTTTTTAATCTTTGATCTTTAAAGCACTTTGATCTTCTCATTCCGCCTCTCCGAGGCTCTTGATTATTGGGATATAATTGCTGCTTACTACAAACAACTAACTACGAACTATTCCCCTTATACCTTATACCCTTTTTACCTATACCCGTTTTATCAGTGTCCTTCGGTGTTTTTCAGTGTTGAAAATCTTTCTCTGCGGACTCCGCGTCTCTGCGGTGAATCTTTTTATCTCCGCAATGAGGCTTTGGTAAAAATATAATCCGGGATGTCAGCATTAAACTCGATGGAATCGATTTTATATGCAGTGCCTTTACCTTCTGAGAGTGCATCTTTGAAGATCATATTCTTCGGATACCAGCGACCGCTCTGTCGCATCACTTCTGTGATTTCAGCGGTTTTTAATAGTTTGCCGCTCTTGGCGTATCGATTCTCTTTTAATGCGATCATTCGCTCCTTGTCCACCCATATTTTGCGGGAGTGATACACAATATCGTCATCTTTGGCGGTCAATTCCAGAACCCAGCAATTGCGCCCATTCAGTGTATCTTCTCCAGTAACTGTGGCAGTATACATATTTTCCAGTTTCGGATCTTCCATCATATCTTCGTAGGACAGATCGGACCCCATAACAGATTGACGCAACATGTGTCCCGCGATGCGGATAGTACGATCGGTTTGCGGCGAGTACATCCAGAGTTCATCCTCCAGTTTGAGCATCTTGGTGCCCGCTTCTCTGGGCGGTGACAGATATTCCGTGAAGGACTGTTCTGTTCCCTGAATCCAGGATTTTGCGGTCATGGATCGACTGGTTCGCCGTCCATGGATTACCATCGTTGAGGTGACGATCATATTCTTGGCGGAAGTATTTTCATCGATCTTGCGCAAAATCTCATTCCCGTCAGGCGTCTGCGCCATGGACATCTCTGGGAAAATTAACAGAATTATTAGCACGAATTTCAGATATCTCATTGCACTTCCAGTTCTTTGAAGAGTTGAGCGGTTTCGCGTTTGTAAATACCGACGCCGGCGAACATAGCGCCGACAGTGGAAGCCAGCACGCCGGGAAAGAATCCGATGTACCAGGTGGTAGTTGTTACGTTGGCTTTGATGACGTTTGGCATTAGCATGGTTGAACTGCTCATCATACTGCTGATATCAAGTCCGTGGTTTTGAAGGTAATACGCCAAAGTCAATCCCAGGGCGGTGCCGATTACCGAACCAGCTATGCCAATCATCACCGACTCGGAAATCATGGTGCGATAAATATGTCCTTTGTCTTCGCCGATCGCCAATCGGACGCCAACTTCTCCATACCGGCGAAGATTCCCCATTAATCCGGTATTCCAGAGCACGATGGACATAACGAAGACAAAAATTCCCACACCGATGGATGAAAAATAATTCATCAATTCCATAATGCTTCCCAGATCATTCTGCTGCCCCAGAGTTAGCATAGTCGGCGCGAATTCATCATCATTATTCTCGTACTGCGAGTTAAATCCGGCTGCGAAATGTTGTGCTTCTTCCTGATGGAATTTGGCATCTTTGAAAAATCCCAACAGTTCACCGGCGGCGTTATCCATATTCAGTGCGGTCTGGGCTCCGGTAATATCCGCGATGATTGAGCTCCGATCCATGGCGGCGATTCCGAAATCCACCGTGCCGACGATATGAAAATTGTACATCGCCATTCCGCCGTACATGGTCGAACTGATGAGCGTAGCGTCCTCACCGACACCGACATCCAGTTTATTGGCAAATTCGTTGCTGATTAGTATTTCATCTGAGTTTTCCGGCAACCGTCCCTGCACCAGCGCATCTCTGAGATTTAATCGGTCGATTTCACCGCTCTCGGGATGCAACAGATCAATTGCCATTCCGAATGTAGGTCCCTGGGAACGGGTTTCGCCGTTTTCATCAGGAATATCCAACAGTCCGCCAAATGATATTCGTGGCGTCCATTGCATCTCCGGATATTCAGACCGCAATTGCTGCGTCAGTGCATCGATATTGAGCAACGCCAAATCGTTGGGCGCCTGATCCGATTCTTTTTCATAAGCGCGGGTCATCACCTTTACATGACCGGTATACAGCCGGGCGTTAGTATCAATAATATCGCCGACCGCGCCCTTGAACCAGCTGTGTCCCAGCACGGTCACGAAGACGCCAACAATTATCACTAATATCGGAAACAGGCTGCGCGAACGGTCGCGAATGAGCCCCAGAAAGAGAAACCAGTTCATGACATCCTCCCGCGAAGCGCATCCGTCGGCTCCAGTTTGGCGATTTTCCGGGTCGGCAGATAACTCACAATCGTCACCGCGAAAAAGACGATTATCGTCACGACAACGACTAACCCGATCCCATAAGATGGGTAAAGTGTCTTACCGAGAGCGATGCCAAAATCATCGTAGGAACCGGGCATTCCCACCCCGGATTTAGCAAAAGCCGTAAGCAATGGAATACCATAGACGGCGCCCAGCAGGATAGCAAAAACAGCGTGCATTGCACCTTCCAAAGTAAACAGTCGAATGAGCATACCTCGGGTCATTCCCAGCGCCATCATAGTGCCCATTTCCTGCCGGCGGCGCCAGAGTGAGAGTACCTGGGTATCGAAAATCGCCAGCAATGCCATGGCGAGCAGCATAGCAAACATGATACTGCCCCCAATGGACTTGGATTGCACCAGATCGCGTAATTCCCGGGTGAGATAGTGCAAATCCCGAAACGTCCAGGCGCCAGCTTCGGTCGGCTCGGTTAAATCCTGTCCACGTACTACCAGCGTTGCCTGTCCCGGCATTTCCAGCATTGACTGAACCTTGTCCAGCGGCAGCCAAAACACGCCCTTATCCGCAGACTGGACAATTGTCTCAAACGTGCCGACTATTCTAGCATCTGCTGCATCGAAAGTCCCGTTGGCATCACGCCAGCGGACGGTGATATAATCTTCTTTAGAGAGTCCCGCGGACTCTGCCATTCGTTTACCGATGACAACCGGCAGATCCTCATTTGATTTTAATTCTTTAGAAGGAATTCCAACGATGGATTGTTCCGGTGGGATGCCTTTGAGCGTAATAGTTTGAATGCGCCCGTTTGGATAAATTGTCCCCGGTGTGATAAGTATCGGTGTAGCACTTCCTGCTGCAATGATGGGCTTTAAATTTTCAGGAATTGTGCCGTGACTGTCCTCAAGACTCAAAGGATCGTACGGGTCATATTCCGGGTGCCAAAACTGTCCGGAGCCCAATTCCATTTTAGTCATAGCGTCCAGCGCCTGCCGGTTCATTCCCTGATAAATTCCCTGCAAACCGATTATTGCTACAAAGGCAATCGAGAGCACAATAACATTCAACCAGGTTCGGAGTCCGGCGCCCAGGATATTCTTTAACGCCAATCGAAAGGTTAACATAATTGACCTTCCTTTCACGCCTGCACGATATCGTCAGCAACGACGCGGCCGTCGTTGAGTGAAATCTGCCGGCGCAGGTATTTGATGACTTTTTCGTCGTGGGTGGCAAAGATGAATGTAGTTTTCAGCTCCCGATTAAGTTGTTCCATCATCTGCAGGATGTTGTGGGAGTTTGCAGCGTCAAGATTCGCCGTCGGTTCGTCCGCCAAGACGATTTTCGGCTTTTTGACCATTGCGCGCGCGACCGCCACCCGCTGGCACTCGCCGCCGGAGAGCTGCGCCGGTTTGGACTTGATTTTATCGGTGAGCCCCACCCAATCCAGCGCTTGCCGAATCATCTTATCCATCTCTTGGGAGGAGAGGTTTTTCAGGAGGAGTAGCGGCAATTTCACATTTTCGTAGACATTATAAACCGGCAGCAGATTGTAAGTCTGGAAGATAAAACCGATGTAGTGGTTCCGGAGGGCAGCGGCTTCTTTCTGGGATAGTTGACTAATCCGTTTTCCGAGGACTGTTGTTTCGCCCTGGGTCGGGGAGTCCAGCGAACCGACAATATTCAGTAACGTCGTTTTTCCTGATCCGCTGGGGCCAACCAATCCGGCAAATTCTCCTTCCTGAAAAGTGAGATTAATATCCTGCAGGGCGATGAATTGTCCTTTGCCCATGGGATAGGATTTGAGGAGGTCTTTGATTTCAATCAAGGAAGAATTTTGCATGATGGTTTCCTAATAGTTTGTTACTGTATTCTCTTTGCTTTCTTCAACCCCTTCAGGGTTGATGTCCTCTATATCCTTACCACCGGTTGCACCGGCGGCTATTATCCGCCTGTGGCGGATTGAAGCCCTCCGGGCTTCTCGCCTTACAATTCCATCACCCAGAGTCAGTGATTCCCCTGACAACCAATCCCGCAGGGATTGAACAACAATAGCCCCGGATGAAATCCGGGGTAACCACATTTAAAACAGCTGCAACCCTGAATACTGTGACCTTTGCAAGATATTTTTATGTCACAAAGGGTGATTGATAGTCGGGATCAAACCAACTATCCGCATTCCAAATGGCACAGATAATCCGGATCATCCGATTAATCACATTATTGGTAATCAGGCGCGGTGCCTTACCCTCAGCGAGTTTCTTGGCTTTATAGATCTGCATCGGGTGCCAATGTTGTTGGGCACTGCGCGCCACCAGTGTGACGAGTTTCCGAAATAGCGCCTCCCCATGCCCGGTACTGGTGGGCGGGATTCGGCGACTGGAACCCGAGGTCCGCGCATGCGGAGCGTGGCCATATCGCGAGGCAATCTGTCGGGGATTCAGCCACGGTTGATCCCCGAACACACTCACCCAGAGACTGCCAAAACAGGGCCCCACCCCAGGAATCGCTGTGACTTGTTGGTATCGGTGATACAACCGGGGGTGTGTTTTCAGGCACACCAGCATCCGCTGTTCAATCGTCGCGATCTGGGCGGACAAGCAGACCACGGACTCGTCCCACAGCCTGTCGAGTGTGGGCATCGGCGTCGTCTGATAGACGGCCTGGTGTTGTTTTTGGCGCGTGGCTTGCCGGTGCGCGACCAACCGATTGCGTTCTATCAGTAACGCCCGGAGTTCTACCTGGACCGGGTGCAGCGGAACATAGGGGGTCAACTGATCCTGAAAGCGCTCGGCGTATTCGGCCAGCCGGGCCGCATCCACGGCATCGGTTTTGTAATGGTGCTCGGGGGCGACTTTCTGCAGCACGGTCGTCTTTTCGAGGGCACACACCCAGCCGGCAGTGGTCAACGCCTGGAGCAGCTGATCATCATAGACGCCGGTTTGTTCGAGGCAGCAGATTGTGGTAGCCGGGTGGCCGCCCTGCCGCGGGAGCCACGCCAAAAGGCGCTGATATCCGCTGGCGGTGTTGGCCACCTGCGTGTAGCGTTGCCGGACGCCGGTGGGGGTCGGACATCGGAAACAGCAATCCAGGGTGAGTTTGGAGACATCAATGCCGAGAAACGTAGTGTATTGCATCATAACCCTCCTGAGAGTACGTTAAATAGTACGCAAACCGCATGCGGCGACTCCCGGCCTCGCCCTTCTCGTCTCTATGTGGTGGGCTCTTCTCCGTGTCGGGAGAGGCCCGGTATACTGTCTGAGTTCCCGGAAAGGCCAGCGGCAGGGGTGTTTGATTCAGGGTATGGAGTCGGCCTCCGAAAGGGTACGAAACTCTCCCCTGCCGCGGAGTCCCTCACGCGCTCTAAGGAACTTATGCCTTTTCTTTACAACTGCAAGTCTAATAGAAGGGGTTGAAGAACAAACTTTAAACCTGCCTCTTAAACACCCTCGGCACCGCCTTTAACACGGTTCCCAACGCTTTAATCCGTGCACTCAATTTTTTACCATAGAGCAACGATAATACGGCTTTCAACTGCTTGTACAGTTTCGGACTGTACGGATGCCACCACAAATCCCGTTTAACGAACGGAAGGTTATCCCGGATAATCACCTGCGGTTCGGTCATTTCGTTAAATCCGAGTTTCCCGTGAGTCCGTCCAAGACCGGATTGCTTGAATCCGCCCCAGGGCGTTTCTGCCATGCCGTGACTCATCAGATGATCGTTGATGAGAACGGCTCCAGATTCAATTCGTCGTGCGATCTGCAGGGCTTTCCGCTGGTCACGAGACCAAACTGAACTGGTGAGACCCAGATTCGAGTCGTTCGTCCACTGAATAGCTTCTTCAATATTACGATACTTCATTACCCCGATAATTGGACCAAATGTCTCTTCCTTCATGATTGACATTTCGTGAGTAACGTTAGTCAGAATCATTGCCGGGAAGTAATTTTCGCCCCCATCTTTTGGAGGACGTTCGGATTCAGCATAAATGGCGGCGCCGTGAGCCAATGCATCTTCAAGTTGAGAGCAGACAATCTGCATCTGCTCGCTGGTCGTCATCGCGCCAAGATCATCATACAGGCTCTCTTCGTTGGCAATACTCATTCGTTCAACGTGTGATTTTAAAGTATCCAAAAAGTGCTCGTACACATTCTCGTGGACGTAAATGCGTTCCACGCCACCGCATGATTGTCCCGAGTTTTGCAACCCAGCCCAGGCAGCGCCACCAGCAGCACGTTCCAAGTCGGCATCTTCACAGACGATCATGGCATCGTTGCTGCCAAGTTCCAGGGAGACCGGTGTGAGCGTTTCTCCGGCTTTTTGCATTATTTTACTTCCGGTATCCGTGCCGCCGGTGAAAAAGAGTTTATCAATGCCGTTCTCGAGCAGCGTCTTGCCGGCAAGACTTCCGGACATATTAATGTAATTGAACACCCCATCTGGCAAGCCGGCAGATTGGATGCACTCTTCCAATTTTCGTCCAACCATTTGGGTATCGGTCGCGGATTTTAAGACAACAGCATTTCCGCTGAGTAAAGCGATCACGACTTCGTGGAAGGGGATAGCAAAAGGATAATTCCATGGAGAAATGATCCCGACGACTCCAAACGGGACACGATAAATTGTGCTGCGTTTGTAACTCAGGATGATGTTTCCTGCCCGCAACTTCTCTGGCTTCAGGAAACGCTTCGCATTTTTAATGTAATAATTTACTGCAATGGCGGATGCAAGAACTTCTGTGGCAATGGCGTCAATTTTTGTTTTGCCGTTATCCCCGTGGATGGTTTCAGCGATATCGTCCGCGTGCTCGACAATGTAATCTCTGACGTGCTGCATCGCATGAGCACGCTCTTCGATTGGTGTCTCGGCCCACGATCGCTGGGCAATTTTCGCCCGCTCAATAATGTCAATGAGTTCATCCGGACTTGTCACGGGTGAATAACCGAGTACTCTGCCATCGATGGGACTTATACATACGGTAGTTTCCTGATCTGATTCTGTCTGAGTCATAAGGTCACCTCAACATTCTTGGTAAAATCCTTGAACATCAATAATTAACAATTGTTCAGTACGAAGGGAACTATGGAAATTTTTGTGTTGCAATATTAAGACTCTCACAACTGAAAAACGAGTATGAAATGCCGGATTCGACGATAAAATCTTTTGGAGTGTTGCCCGAAGCGATGAAAACCAAACAGATTACTCAATGAAACATAAAGACCTTTTCTCTTCAGGCAGATTAGGTTTGCTTCATGATCTAATTATGGATATTTTTACTTACTTTTTATGAGCGTAATTCGCATCAAAAATATGGTGTTCTACGGGTACCACGGGGTAAAATCGGAAGAAAATTCCCTGGGGGCCCGTTTTGAAGTTGATATCGAGATGTATTCTGATCTCAACGAAGCAATCACCACTGACAAACTGGAATATACGATAAACTATAATGATGTTTACCATCTGGTGGAGACGACGGTTACGGCGCGGAAGTTTTATCTGATTGAGGCACTGGCAGGCGAGATTAGTCAGCGATTGCTTCAGCAATATCCTTCTCTGGAGAAAGTGAATATTTGTGTGCGCAAACCGAATGCTCCCATAAAAGGAGTGTTAGACTATGTCGAAGTCGAAATTGAGCAAGCAAGAGGCGACCAACCACATTGACGAATCCGGTCATATCTGTTATCTGTCGCTGGGATCTAATGTTGGAGAGCGACGCGATTTTCTGCGCAACGCGATAGATTCACTGAAAAATCATGAACAGATCAGGGTGCTGAAGGAATCTTCGGTTTACGAATCGCAGCCGTTGGAAAACACCGACCAGCCGTTTTTCCTGAATATGGTGTTGGCCATTGCTACCGATTTGGAACCACAGGAATTGCTGAGCACCGTGAAACAGATGGAAACCGATCTTGGGCGTCAGGAACGCGAAGAGAATGGTCCCCGAGAAATTGACATCGATATCGTTTTCTACAGCGATCAGGAAATCAATACCGATGGCTTGACTATTCCGCATCCGAAACACCATCAACGCAAATTTGTTCTGGTGCCGCTCAGTCATATTGCTCCTGATTTTGTGTGTCCGGTCCATCAGCTGAGCGTTGAATATGCGCTGAAACAGAGCGCTGATGACAGCTACATTCACCTGTTAGATCCTTCCCTGTAATTATGAGAAATTTGTACTACGTAGCCATCGAGGGCGTGATTGGAGTTGGGAAAACCAGTCTGGCGAAACTGCTTTCAGAACGACTCAAAGCCAAACTGGTTTTAGAGCAATTCGAAGAAAATCCGTTTCTGCCGGATTTCTACCGCGATCGTGATCGATTTGCGTTTCAGACCCAGCTCTGGTTCCTGTTGAGCCGATACCGCCAGCAGATGGATTTACGCCAGGTGGATCTGTTCCACCGGTTGCTCATAACCGATTATATGTTTGTAAAAGATCGGCTGTTTGCGTTTGTGAACCTGAATGACAAGGAACTTTCTCTGTACGAACGCATTGCTGATTTGTTAGAACGTGACGTGCCGAAACCGGACTTGGTGATTTATTTACAGGCGGATACTGAACGGTTAATGAAGAATATCAGACAGCGGGCGCGTTCATTTGAGACGCCAATAACGGATGAATATATCGATCAACTCAATCAGGTATACAATCAATATTTTTTACAATATAACCAGGGACCGCTGCTCATTATCAACGCAACGGAAATCGATTTTGTCCACAATCCGGACGATCTTGACGAACTTGTCCAAAATATTCGTCAACCCATCACTGGTACCAAATTTTACAACCCCTCAAAGAAGTAAGAAAGCGAGCTGATATGATACGGCTCATATTCTGGGCGGTGTTATTATACTTCGGCTGGCGGATTTATCACGTGGTGAGAGATGCGTTACAGGAGACTAGTTCTCCAAAAGTCGAAGGCGATGAAACCAACCAGCGGAAGTTCAATATTGACGAAAATGACATCGAAGATGCTGACTTTAAAGACTTAAAGGAGTAGAATTCCCGCATGCAAGTCCTGAACAAAATTTGGGAGTACATTGATACGAGAGTTCTGACCCCGGAAGCGCTGATTCACGTGGCAGAAGTGATCTTGGAAATTATAGTAATTTTTGTACTGGCAAAAGTTGCGATGAAAATCGTCCAGAAGATTTTGGAGCGCCAACTGCGTCCAATGGAAACGTTGCCGGACACCGATCCCAAAAAGCAGCGCGCCAAAACCCTGTTACCATTACTCGAGAATATCGTCAGTTATGTGCTATATGGGTTAGCGGCTGTGCTAGCAATTCAACGCGTGGGCGTGGATATTACCGCCATTCTCGCCGGCGCTGGTGTGGCTGGACTTGCCATCGGTTTTGGCGCACAAACGCTGGTCAAGGATCTCATTTCAGGATTCTTTATCCTCTTCGATGGATTGATCGCAGTCGGAGATGTGATTACCATCGATACTCATACCGGACTGGTGGAGAAAATCGGCATCCGGAACACGCAGATCCGGAAATTCACCGGCGAACTCCGAACCATTCCCAACGGAGATCTGAATTCTTTTGGAAATTACAATCGTGGATTTATGCGCACCATTATACCAATCGGGATTGCCTATGAAGCCAACATCGAAGATGCAATGGCAGTGTTACGCAAAATTGCCATGGATTGGGCTGCGGAACATCAGGACATCGTAATGGAAGAGCCACAAGTGCAGGGAGTTATGAATTTTAATTCCAGTGATGTGGAAGTCCGAATTGTAGTAAAAGTGATTGCGGGAAATCAGTGGCAGGCGGAACGCGACATTAAGCGGAAGCTGAAAGCGTATTTTGATGATCGTAATGTAGAAATTCCATTTCCGCGTCATGTTGTCTATCTCAGAGAAGAAAAAGAATGGTCAAACGTGATAGATACGGCAGACACGCCTGAAGAGCCGAAACCAGAAGATAAAGCACAAGACAAGTTTGATGAATTTGGCGTGGATAAATATAACATTGGTTTAGTACACCAGGAAGTTCGGCGGATACATAAAGCGTTTAAACGCTTTTCCGGGAAATTGAAAAATGATAATCCCTCCAATCCCGACTCTTCGGAGAACACGTGACAGATTCAACTCCCACTCCGGGCGCCGACGCGATCTATTTTGATCACCACGCCAGTACACCGTTGTTGCCGGAAGTGTTGGAAGCGATGCAACCGTGGCTGGAGCGTGGGTTCGGCAATCCGTCGAATTCACTGCACGAATACGGGAACGAAGCGCGGGACGCCGTTGAATGGGGACGCGCACAGATCGCTAAACTCATCAATGCCAAACCGGAAGAGATCATCTTTACTTCCGGCGCCACTGAAGCCAACAATCTGGCGCTTCAGGGCAGATTCCGGTTCAAACCAATTTCGCAATCACTTATTACTTCAACGCTGGAACACGAATCAGTCGCACAACCTGCTGAATATCTGGAAAAACTCGGTTTTCCGGTGTATCGCGTACCAGGCGATTCCACGGGAATGATTACTCCCGAAGTTATCCGTGATCAACTTTCTGAAATTGACGAATCTGACAATCAGCCGGGATTGGTTTCGGTGACTGCAGTCCACGGGGAAATCGGTACAGTTAATCCCATCGATAAAATTGCTGAAGTGACGCATCGCTTTGAGACGCCAATCCACACTGATGCCGCACAAGCCGTCGGTAAAATTCCGGTGAATGTGCATGATTTAAATGTCGATATGCTCACTATTGCGGCGCATAAAATGTACGGTCCCAAGGGAATTGGTGCGTTGTATATCAAAGAAGATTCAGTTATTGAACCGATTTTGTACGGCGCCGGACATGAGCGCGGTTTTCGTCCCGGAACGGAGAATGTGCCGTATATCGTTGGGTTTGGAATGGCGTGCAAGGTTGCCGCTGCTGATTTAGAAGAAGAAGCCAAACGCCAGACTAAACTGCGCGATGAACTGCGTGAACTCCTGCAAAAAGGTATTCCTGACATCCGGTTCAATGGACACCCGGAGCGAAGACATCCCGGGAATTTGCATTTCAGTCTGCCTGACGTGAACAGCCTGGAGATTATTCCGAAGTTGTCTCAGTATGCCCTATCGGTTGGTTCAGCGTGCCACACAGATCATCCAATGGACAATCCGTTGATTCAGACGTTGAACCTTCCTGAGAAATATGCACGAGGATCGATCCGCGTTGGGTTGGGCCGCTCGAACACCGAACAACAGATTCGACAATTTGCCGAGGACCTGACTGTCGCTTATCAAATGATTGAGTAACATTTGAGATTGAAATGACAAAGTATAAAATAGTCACTCTGAGCTTGTCGAAGAGTGACACAGAAACTGCTTAAAAACTCTAATTGCTAAGTTGTTTCCAAATTGTTTTATTCGGAAATATAAGCAATCACTGGAGAGAGAATGAAATTACATATGCGAACACACCTTTTCATCCTTGGAACGCTTATTTTGGGATTGGTATTCGGTCGAAACCTCTCCGCAGCAGAGAATAGCCAGCCGATTTATATTGCCTGGTGGAACGTCGAAAATCTCTTCGACACGGTTGATGATGCTACTCATAATGACGCAGAGTTCACACCAACCAGCGATAAAAGATGGACGCCGGAGCGCCTGGAAGCAAAACTTCAGGGAATGACGAAGGTGATTACCACAATGAACGACAGCGCAGGCCCGGACATCCTTGGAATGTCGGAAGTGGAAAATCAGCAGGTGTTGGAACACTGGATTCACAAATATTTGCATGATAAATACGGTGTGGCTTATCACGAGTCGCCGGATTTGCGTGGAATCGATGTAGCATTACTCTATCGCAAATCAAAATTTCAGCACGTTGGGACAGCCGCACGCAGAGTTAATCTTGGAAAAGATGAGCGTCCCACCAGAGATGTTGTGGCTTATACGCTTGTCGACGGCGGTGATACGCTAGATTGCGTGACGGTACATTGGCCATCCCGCTACGGCGGAAAAGAGGCGAGCGAGCCAAAGCGCATTATGGCGGCGAAAGCAACGGAAGCGGTCGTCGATTCACTCTATAAGGTTCGAGAAAACGATGATATCGTTGTGATGGGTGATTTCAACGATGAGCCGGGTGACGTTTCAGTAACCAACTATTTGCGTGCCTCAGGAAAACTTCCCAAAGCGGATGAATCCGCGAAGATATTTCTGCTCGATGCGCTGTACAAAGTGTATGCTGATTCTTCCCGTGGAACGTATTATTATCGGGGACAATGGAATACGCTCGATCAAATCCTTTTATCACGTGGAATGCTGGATGAAACCGGCTTTGGCACACAAAATCCCTGGGGAAACGTGTTTGTCCGGCCGTTTATGAAAGAGGCCAGCGGACGATACAAAGGCGCACCGTTCCGGACCTATGTCGGGCCGCGATATCTTGGTGGCATCAGCGATCATTTTCCTGTATATATTATTGTAAATCATTACCAGAATTAGCCCACAATTATGAGATCAAAATCGAATCAAGAAGTTATTGTTGTTGGCGATAAAGTGTTAATCAAGCCGGAGGAGGAGAGCAATAAAACTCCCACCGGACTTTATCTGCCGGAAGGCGTTACCCAAAAAGAAAAAGTCCAGGGCGGCTATATTGTGAAAGTCGGGCCGGGCTATCCAATTCCCGATATTGCCGACGATGAAGAGCCGTGGACATCGAGATCATCTGAAGGCGAGTTGCAGTATATCGGTTTGCAGGCCAAAGAAGGGGATTACGCTGTCTTTCTGCGAAAAGCCGCCATCGAGATCGAACTGGACGGCGAAACCTATCTCATTATCAGTCACTCCAGTATTTTATTATTGATGCGTGATCCGGGGTTATTGGAATAAATCCAGTTCGTTAATTTATTTTACCCTGTACTTATAATTCTCGCAGTCTTTGTTTCAAGTTTCGATCTTCTCAAGACTAATGATAGTTTTGACGGTGTTCATACTTAGACAAGCTCAGCTCCAGAAGGAAACTGAGGTGTTTGGGACCCGCTGGAATAACGTATCATCCTGTTGTCCCGAATGAACGAAAAAGTCTCAACCATCTGCACAACTTATGGTCATATTATTGAATCGTTGTAGACTCCCTGGCGTCGCATAGTGGAGAGGAGATGGCCAGAGCATCGTGATAACACTCTTTTTCTTCTTTTCCCTTTTTTCTTGATAAAAAAGACCCGTATGTTCACTTATAGCGCACGAGGCCTCCCGGGCGTAGATTCTCATTGGCCAGAACGGCCACGATTCATTCCACACCGAAAGGAGGCCCCGTATGGGGAAACAGACGACGGTTGATTGGACCGGGCAATCGATTTTTATTGGCATTGACGTGCATGTCCAATCCTGGCTGGTGAGTATTCATACGGCGACACTCGAGCATAAGACGTTCTCCCAGGCTCCCGACGCCGGGTCCTTAGCCCGGTATCTCGCCCGGCACTTTCCAGGCGCGACGCTCCAGGCCGTGTATGAGGCCGGGGTGTGTGGGTTTGCGCCGTATCGGCACCTGGAGGCGGCCGGTATTCCGTGTGTGGTCGTGCATCCGCCGGATGTGCCCACCACCGACAAACAACGGCGGCGCAAGACCGACCGGCGGGATGCCCGGAAGTTGGCGCACGATCTCCGGGCCGGGCAACTCACCCCGATTGCCGTGCCGTCCCCGGAGCGGGAAGCGGATCGCAGTCTGGTGCGGTTGCGCGCGACGCTGACCAAGGAGCGCACCCGGGTGAAAAATCGGATCAAGAGTTGGTGCCGACTCTGGGCCGTGCCGATTCCGGCGGGCTGTCAGTCGCCCCGCTGGTCCCAGGCGGGCCGGGCGGCACTGCGATCCGTGACCGGCCCCCCGGACAGTGCCATCAGCGTCCTCCAGACCCAGATGGATACTTTGGCCGCGCTCACGGCCCACCGCCAGGCGGTGACCGATCAGATTGCGGCGGTAGCACAACGGGCCCCGTATCAGGAGTCGGTGTCCCTCCTGACCTCCATCCCGGGCATCAGCGTGGTCAGCGCGATGACCTGGCTGACCGAACTCGGCCCCCTGGAGCGCTTTGCCGCGTTTGATACCGTCTGTAGTTATGTCGGGCTGGTGCCGGGTGAACACTCCAGCGGGGAGACCACGACCCCAACCGGCCTGGATCGCCGGGGCAATCCCCGGCTCCGGCACCTCCTCATCCAAAATGCGTGGACCGCCGTGCGGAAAGATCCCGCGTTGCTGCAGCGCTATGAGCAGCTCCAGGCCCGGATGCCCAAGCAACAGGCGATTATTCGCATCGCCCGCAAAGTGTTGCGGCGCCTCTGCCGGGTCCTCCGGACGCGAGAACCCTACGTGTGTGGCGTCGTCCACTAAGCACGCACGCAGCAACTGACATCCCTTTCGGGCGGGATCACTGCTGTTTCTTCCCTGCGGCCTCCGTCTGCGCGGAGCGACCGCTGTAAAAAAGACCGCAGCCCGCCTCGCCTTGCATCGAAACCACGAGGGTGCAGCGTCTCCCCGAGACGACTGCTGAGAGAAGACCGGTGCAGTGGCTCGGTGTGCGTCCCCTGACCAGGAGAACACCTATGCAATGACAGACCGACTCCATATTTTGCTTGACTGTGACAGAGAAGGGAAGAAAAAAATCAAGAAAACTTCGAACTCGCACCTATAGATAATGCCAGTCTATTTTTATCCCACACACGGGGTGTCACTTCGACGTCGACGGCTTCCCCCACCGTGCTCAAACACGAAGTTTTCACCCAAACGATCACCTGGTATTAAACTGTCAAATCCAGAACCTCCTAAAGGAACCGCTGCGAATATCCGGAACAATTCGTTTCCTGAGCAAACTTAATAGCCATGTAAATAATTCAGAGTCAAAATAATACGTTTGTCTTCCCCGATGGATTGAAACTTGGCAAGTCCCCATTTTTTGGGAGAATATTTATATTTTCTCGCAGAAAGATTGGGAATTAGCTCTCTGAATTTGTAAGTTTTATGCTGATTTGAGAAAGCAAATTTATGCACTCCGGATGATCCGGAAGTGTTGACAGAACTATTGCAAGGAGGTTATATGAATAGCAAAATTCAGGAATATCTTGGGGAAGAAGCAGAATCGTTATTAAATCATACTTGTGAAGGGATTCCGAAAGAGCGGATTCAGGTTCCCGGTCCGGATTACATCGATTCCGTGTACGCAGGTTCTGACCGAAATATCCGTGTGCTCAGAAATCTGAACAGCATTTTAAATAATGGTCGGCTTGCTGGCACCGGTTATGTATCGATTTTGCCTGTTGATCAGGGTATTGAGCACTCGGCGGCTGCGTCATTTGCGCCGAATCTCGATTATTTTGATCCCGAGAACATTGTCAAACTGGCGATGGAAGGTGGTTGTAACGCCGTTGCATCCACACTTGGTGTGCTGGGATTAGTTGCACGGAAATATGCGCATAAAATTCCGTTCATTGTCAAGTTTAATCACAATGAATTGTTGTCCTATCCGAACAGTTACGATCAGATTCTGTTCGCGAGCGTGGAACAGGCGTATGATATGGGTGCTGCCGCAGTGGGCGCAACAATCTACTTTGGTTCAGAAGAATCCAATCGCCAGATCCAGGAAGTCAGCGATGCATTCAAATATGCTCACGAGTTGGGTTTGGGTACAATTCTCTGGTGCTACCTGAGAAATTCTGCCTTCAAGATCGGCGACAACGATTATCACGCCTCCGCCGATTTAACTGCTCAGGCGAACCACCTTGGTGCGACTATTGAAGCGGACATCGTCAAGCAGAAATTGCCGACCAATAATGGTGGTTATCCGGCGATGACCAAGGAACATGGCAAATTCGGTCGGACCAGCGACAAAGTGTACGATGAACTGACCACCGATCATCCGGTCGATCTGGTTCGCTGGCAGGTTGCCAACGATTACATGGGCAAAGTCGGTTTGATTAATTCCGGCGGCGCATCCGGCAAGAATGATTTTGCGCAGGCAGTCCGCACAGCAGTCGTGAACAAACGCGGCGGCGGTATGGGATTAATCTCCGGACGGAAAGCATTCCAGCGCCCGATGGAAGAAGGCGTTCAGCTGCTGAATTCCATCCAGGATGTCTATCTGGACGAGGATATTACTGTGGCGTAAGTTTGCCCGAGAATGTGAAAGTCTTCAAAAGCCCTGACGGTAATGTCGGGGCTTTTTTTATTTTTAAGTGTTCGAGTGTTTCCCGGAAGGGACTCCTCCCGGAGCAAGTGTTCGAGTTAAAAAGTATTGGCGTTTTGGAGTGTTGAGGTGTTGATGTTCTCAATTCTTAGTGTCTTTAAGACAAAGAAATCATAATCATAGTTTTATGTTGAATCATAATTGCATTATTTTTTTGAATTAAAATGAATTTATAAATCAGATTAAAGTATGGAGTATTTTTCAATCCAGACATTTTTTTTCTGGAGTGCGCTAACCGTGTTAGCGCATTGCATCAACACGGTTGATGCACTCCAAACTTTCCCTGATTGAAATTTTTATAATTAGATATTTTTCATCATTTGAAATAAAACAAATCAAAAAATTTTGCCAAATCTTAGCCCTTAAATACGCCAAAATACTTCAACACGTCAACACCACAACACCACAACACACAAGCACTATTTTTTTAATGAATCAAAAAATACACTTTCTCAAGCAGGAAGGCGCACACCAATCCGGCGTAAGTACCGAGTACATAGCCGCCGATACCAAGCAACACACCAACCGGAGCAAGCGCCGGATGAAATGCACTCGCAACAATTGGCGCTGATGCGGCACCACCGACATTCGCCTGGGAGCCCACTGCCGCAAAAAAGATTGGCGCTTTCAGTTTCCAGCGGGTGATTAAAATTAATGATGCATGAATTCCAAGCCAGACTGCGCCGATCACGACTAATCCCGGGACTTCAACGACGCGGGCAAACTCAGCTTTGGCTCCGATGGTTGCTACAAGCAGGTAGAGAAATAAAGACCCAATGCTGCTTGCGCCGGCGCCTTCCAGATTGCGCAGTGGAGTGAAGGAGATAATAAGTCCAAGCGTGGTCACAAAAATCACCACCCACGTAAAATGGCTTATGATATTCCCAATTTCCGGTAAAAGTTGCGAAATCGCCTGGCCAAGCGCTGTTCCTCCCAATCCTATAGTGACAATCAAAAGCAAATCTGCAAGATTGGTTGGGCGAGCCACATCCTCGTGGAAATCTTCGACTCGTTGTTTCACCGTTTCAATAGCACTCCGGTCAGCGCCAATTTTTTCGTCCATTTCTTTGTTACGTCCCGCAAACCAGAGCAAGGTTGCCAGCCACAGACTCGAAATCGCAACATCCACCACAACCATCAGACTCAGCGTAGTATCGAGCACGCCGACGCTTTTTCCAATCGCGATGAAATTAGCGCCGCCGCCAATCCAGGAGCCACTCAGCGCGGCAAGTCCTTTCCAGACTTCCACACCCATGTCAGCTGGCGCTAACCAGCCGAATGCCAGGTAGGCCAGCGGTCCGCCAAGGACAATGGTTGCCGTGCCGACAAGGAATAGAATGACGGTATTTTTCCCGAGATGCATAATGGCTTTGACATCAACGGAGAGCGTCAGGAGCACTAAACTGGCTGGAAGCAACCAATCCATAATAAAATCGTACAATGGCGAGTGGAGCGGAATAACTCCGGTGTTCGATAAGATGGTGGGGACAAAATAAGCGAAAACCAGCAGAGGAATCACCTTAAAGACCTTGCCGAAAACCGGATGGCGGTCAATCGTGAAAAGAACAGCTAAAACGCCTAACAAGACCGCCAGTATTCCCATAGGATGCTGAATCATGCCATTTGCTCCTTCGTGCGTGCTGAAAAAGTTCGATTTTAATATCTGAATGGCAAAAATAAGAAAAATTGTCAGGCGATCCTCGTAAAAATCCGGACGACATGAACATCTTTGGAAAATCGATGGGAATTCGCTGGCACTTTTTTCTTAAAAACATCACATTATACCGTTTCTTTCGAATCAAGATGCGCGGAGTAGTTATGAGCGGTTTCTGGAATTGGTGGCAACACATTCCTTCTCACCTGAGTCCTGTCATATTTTCCATCGGGGGTTTTCAATTACGGTGGTACGGGATGATGTATATCATCGCGTTTGTATTGACATACCTCTTAACGAAATATCGAATAGAACACGAAGATTTCGATTATTCTTCAGAAACCATCGAAAATTTCTTTATGTGGGCGATCCTGGGCGTGCTGGTTGGCGGGCGACTCGGTTACGTGCTGTTTTACAATTTCTCGTATTATATTCACCATCCGCTGGAAATTATTTTACCGTTTTCATTTGAAGGCGGATTCCATTTTACCGGCATTAGCGGAATGTCTTATCACGGTGGAGTCATTGGTGTCATTCTGGCTTTTATTTACATCAGTAAAAAATATGAGGTCAAGTTTTTCAATTTCACTGAGCTGATTGTCCCCGCCATTCCCATGGGATATACATTTGGTCGTTTGGGGAATTTTATCAATGGAGAACTGTACGGCAGAGTGACCACGGTTCCCTGGGGAATGTATTTTCCGGATGCTCCCACGCACCAGTTACGACATCCGAGTCAATTATACGAAGCCACTTTTGAGGGGGTGATTCTCTTTCTCATTGTCTGGAGTTTGCGCAAGAAAAGTCCATTTCCTGGTTTTCTGCCTGGATTGTATCTGGTTGGCTATGGCGTTTTCCGATTTTTTATTGAATTTTTCCGGCAACCTGATCCACAGCTGGGGCACGTGCTGGGCTTTTTAACCATGGGACAAATTCTCTGTATCGCAATGATTCTTGGCGGATTTGTGTTGTGGTATCTTGCCAGACGGCAAGTATCCCAAAGCGCGTAATTTTTTAATCGTCTCAAAATTTACTCTAATATTTTGTCTCTACGCTGATATCTCTGTATTTTTGTAACAACATTTACAGATTTCAATCACACTTCATTATTAATTAAGATGAGACAACAATAATCACAGAAAGTGAGACAGATAGAAAGATGAAAACTTGGCTTGAAACAGCACAAAAGTTTGTTCCTCTTCTTTTGCGAATTACCCTGGGCTCGGTGTTTATAGTCCATGGATGGGGTAAAATTTCCGGCGATTTAGCACAACTCGGCAGTACATTCGGGAATATGGGGATCCCGGTAGCCGCCGTGACTGCATGGTTGGTGGCAATTATTGAGTTTTTTGGTGGTATACTGGTATTACTGGGTTTGTATACCAGATATGCAGCACTTTTTATTGGGTTGGTGATGATTGGGGCAATGGTTTTTGTAAAATTTGCCAAAGGATTTCAGGGTGGTTGGGAGTATGATTTTGTGCTTTTAATGATATCGATTGCTTTGGTTTTTCTTGGAGATGGACCTGTTGCTCTGGGGCAATTCTTCAAGAGAAATGAATCTTAATTCCAAACAGAATTTCAGGGTAGGGCAAAAGGCGCTCAAAATTTGAGCGCCTTTTTTTGTTACCGAATTTCCATTCTGATTTCTATCTTTTATGAATTTAAGCGTGGAGAGATAATGACAAAGATAGTATTCCAGAGATTTCGGTGGGTTATTTTACTGATTTTTCTGAATCCGGTTATACACCTGAACTTATTTGCACAAACTTCGAACTCCTCTCATATAGACATCTTGAAACAAGATTTGACTGAGAGTGGTCACGATGTCTTCCGGTATTTTACGCAACCCATTCGCTGGGATGGCGCTGACTGGTTACGATTTGGAGGGGTTCTTGCTGTTACTGGTGCTGCAATGCCATTTGATAAGCGTGTCAGAACCGAAATGCAGGATTGGCGAAAACCTTCAAACAGCGCTGTTTTCGATTTTGGTCGGTGGGCCGGACAGGGAGAGCCGACGCTTGTCCTGGGAGGTTTGCTCTATGGAACCGGCTGGCTAGGGAATTATCCGGATCTCCGCATAACTGGTCGGCTCCTTTTTGAGGCGATGCTCACAGCCGGGACAACTACCACGATCTTGAAAGGTGTAATCGGCAGGCATCGACCCTATCTCAACGAGGGCCCACAGGAATACTCCCCACCAGCCTTTAAGAGCCGGTATCGATCATTGCCATCGGGACATAGTACGGTTGGGTGGTTAACCGCAGGTGTACTGGCGAAGAGAACGGATAATACTGTCCTGAAGGTATTGTATTACACCGGCGCTTCCATAATCTCGATTTCGCGAATTTATCACGATCGTCACTGGATGTCTGATGTCATTCTTGGAGGATTTGTTGGTTACACTGCAGCAGATTTTGTGGTCTCTCAGGAAGCACATCGAGAAACGATGAAATCAGAGAAAAATTATTCACTCAATGTATCTGCGCCCCCGCACATTAGTTTTACATTCTGGTTCTAAAAATAGTCAGAAAGGTCCGTAAATAAAAAACCCTCCACTGTTGCAGGAATTGATAGTGCACGAGATTGGTGGTTTTGTGAAATTACTTGTCTCGATTTTTCAATAATCATATACCCCAAATTCGACACATTCGACGCTTCCACGCGCGCTGAGTGTGTAATATGTGTATCATTAACCTGTTAACTGTCTTCAATATCAGCAATCTGAAAAAGCGACCGAACTTCCGAAAATGCGATAAACCATAATTTTTCGCCGCAAACATTCAAAAAAACTTCAGAGCAATGAGAGAAGCCAAAACAATCAAAGACTGCCACCGCTTGTGGCGTCCGGTGCCTCATCAGAGACCTCTTCCGGGGCAATGGAAGTTAGCCTGCACAATTGTATTGGTATTGGTGTTTGGAGAAAACAAAACAAATGGATAAGTGCGGAAACCGGAGAATCATCGGCGACTTTGCCCTATTAGAAAAACAAAAGCGTCTATACCCACAAAGTACCAGTTGCAACTTCTGGAGAAGTCCCCTATAATTTTACTGTTTATTTTCGTTTACCTGGTCCGGATTACCTGTGAAATTGAAGGAAGCTGTCTATGCCTGAAAACCCGTGCTATGAAAACCGTTCTCTCTTTTCCGATTACTACTTGGAACACCGTTTGACTGACCATCCTGAATGGGATGAATCCATCGAGGAGGTGTATCATTCATTTCAGGACTTGTATCAGCGGAATACAGAGCTCTACCCGAAGCTGAAGGGCAAGGAAGCCAAAACCGAAGAAAAGTTCATTAAACCAGCATTCAGGGCACTGGGGTATGCATATGAAGTCCAGGATAAGGCGGAAAGCTACGGAGAATTAAATTATCCGGATTACTCGTTATTCGGGAGCGAGGAACAGCGTCAGCAAGCCGAGCAGTATCTCGATGAGAACGAATATTTCAACTTCCCGATAGCCATAGCCGACGCGAAATATTGGGACCGTCCATTAGATACCCAGTCTGCGGATGAAGAAGCCCAACTCTCGAACCGTAATCCCAGTTTCCAAATCGTACACTACCTGGTCGCGACCGGAGTCGAGTGGGGTATTCTGACCAATGGCGCTACCTGGCGATTATACTCTACCAAGGCGCGGTCGCGTGTGGATACATACTACGAAGTGAACCTGCAATCTATCCTCGAATCTGGGGACGAAGAAGCATTCAAGTTCTTCTATCACTTTTTCCGGGCGGCATCCTTTGTGGAATCTCCTGAGACCGGTACCACATTTATCGGGAGAGTGTTTACTGGATCGATCCAGTACGGAAGCGAGCTCCAGCATCGGTTAAAAGAGTTGATATTCGATGAAATTTTCCTCCACCTGGCGGAAGGCTTTATCGAATTCCAACGCAAAGACGGTGTCAGGGAAATAGACACTGCGGAAAACCTGGACGCCATATACGAAGGGACACTGCGCCTGCTGTACCGGTTGCTGTTTCTTCTCTATGCGGAAGCCAGAGACTTGCTTCCTGTGCAAGGGGAGCGGGGGTACCGGAAATACAGTATGATGCATCTGAAAAGACGCGCCTGGAAAGCGGTACGCGAAGGTGAAACGCTGAGTAGCGTCGGTCATGATTATTGGAATGACCTCCAGAGTCTTTTCCGGATCATTGATTTGGGCGACTCAGACTTGAATGTGCCGCGATACAACGGCGGACTGTTCCGGCAGACTCATCCGAAAAATGCGTTCTTCATTGACCATGCCGTGCCGGACAAATACCTGGTCCCTGCGTTGCACTTACTCACGATGGATGAAGACCCGGAGACCGGAGAGCAGCGATTTATCGATTACAAGACCCTCGATGTAGAACAACTGGGTTCCATCTATGAAGGATTGCTCGAATTTCATCTCCGTATTGCTATGAATCCGTTGGCGGTCACGAAAGAAAAAGGGAAAGAGGTCTACAAGCCGGTAGATGAGGTTGACAAGCCACTCCGTCTTATCGAACAGGGTGAACCCTACCTTGAAAACGACAAGGGCGAGCGGAAAGCCACCGGTTCCTACTATACACCAGATTACATCGTGCAGTACATCGTGGAAAATACGGTGGGACCAGTGTTGGAAGAGCGGGCGGTGAAATTCGCTGATCTGATGGCTGAGATTCACGAGAAGAGCAGCGGCAGGCACAAGCAGCCGGTGAAACGATTAGAGCAGGAAGCTGTCGACACATTCCTTGGGATTAAAGTCTGTGATCCTGCGATGGGCAGCGGACACTTTCTGGTCCGCGCCACGGATTATCTGGCGGAACATATCATCGTGGAGCTGGACAAATACCCGGACAATCCGGTGATCCGGCAGATCGAATCCATCCGGCAGGATATTATCGAGACACTGAGTGACCAGGGTATCCAGATCGACGAGCGGGTGTTGAAGGATACCAACCTGCTGAAACGGATGGTGATGAAGCGCTGCATCTATGGCGTGGACCTGAATCCGATGGCGACTGAACTGGCAAAACTGAGCCTCTGGCTGGACTCGTTTACCGTCGGTGCGCCGCTCAGTTTTCTGGATCACCACCTGAAGGTGGGCAATTCGTTGATCGGGACAACGGTACAGGAAGTTGAAGAAGCATTACAGCCGGGCGAAGGCGTCACCGAAGATCTGTTCGGCAGCCCGTTCCGGGGATTGTTGCAGGCGGCGAACTTAATGCGGGACGTTTCGGTATTGACCGATGCGACGTTTGCAGAAGTCGAGCAAAGTGTATCCAAATACGATTCCTTTGAACAGGCGATTAACCCGTACAAATCCGTGCTGGATTTGTGGGTCAGTCAGCATTTCGGGAACGACGGCGTGAAGCAGGTGATGGAAGTCCACGGGCAGTCGGTGCTTGATGCGCTCAAAAAGGATTCCTACGAGGAACTGCATCAGAATGAACTTGATGTGTTGGAGAAAACAGATGAATTGATCTCACTCCATCGCTTTTTTCACTGGGAACTGGAATTCCCGGAAGTTTTCATTGATCTGCAACGTTCCGCCTGGAAAGAGAACCCGGGTTTTGATGTGGTGGTGGGAAATCCGCCGTATGTCAGGCAGGAACAGTTGAAGGAGAATAAACCTTATCTAAAGGCGGCATACAGATCTTACAATGGTGTCGCTGACCTTTATGTGTATTTCATTGAACAGGGCATTTCAAAGGTTCGCAGGTTAGGTAAGTTTGGCTATATCGTCTCTAATAAGTTTATGCGTGCTAATTATGGAACACCAATTAGAGGTTTTCTAAATAATCATACAAAAATATTGCAGATTATTGACTTCGGTGAATTGCCAGTATTTGGTGAACCTGGAACTTTTCCGTGTATTATTTTGGTGGAGAATTCAAGTAATATCGATGAACAAAAAGTTTTAGCAACACAAGTTAATAATTTAAAATTTAATGATCTTCAAGAAGTAGTTCAGCAAAACTCAAAATACGTCAATATGGCTGGTTTACAACGTACTGGATGGTCATTGGCTGAAGTAAATAAAACGGACCTTTTAAGGAAGGTGTCGGAAAGCAGAATTAATCTAAATGAATATGTTAATTATAAGATTTATCGAGGAATTTTAACAGGATATAATGAGGCATTCATTATCGATCAGGATACCCGTAACTCTTTAATAGAAAATGATGAAAGAAGTGCTGAAATAATTAAACCATTAATTGTTGGGGATGATGTAAGATTCTATGAGACACATTTTCGTGAGAGATATTTAATCTTCACGAGAAGGGGAGTTGATATTAATAGCTATCCTGCTATTAAAAACTATTTAAGTGATTATAAGCAAGAATTAGAACCTCGGCCTAAAGATTATCAAGGAGAATGGCCTGGCCGAAAACCTGGAAGATATAAATGGTATGAAATACAAGACACGATTGATTACTGGGAAGTAATTAAAAAACCCAAAATCATATATCCTGATATTGCTAAAGAGTCACGGTTTACAATTGATACTATGGGCAAATATCCAATTAACACCATCTATTTTATACCGAAAGAGGATTATTACTTACTCTCTATTCTTAACTCTACACTTATCTTTTTCTATATGAAACTAAGTGCATCTGTATTAGGGGATGCCGATAATCGAGGCAGATTAAGATTCTTTGGCCAATATATGGAACAGCTACCAATACCAAATTTAGAGGAATCAAAACAGCCCATTAATGATGAAGAAATTTCTGAATTTGTCAATGGATTAGAAGATTATTCCTTCAAAAATGTACTCGCTCATCTCGCTCAACAGATGCTGGATATGCACGAACAGAAACAAGAAGAAACCACCGGCTTCCTCTCCTGGCTGGAGCGGTTTATGGGTACATCACTAAATAGCCTGTCCGGCTTTACCATCATCCAGGAGTATTACAACATTCCCGGCGGCAAAGAAGAACTCATCGACCGGCTGAAAAAGAACAACAGTAAAATCCCCAACGCAGATATGACTTCCCGCGCCGCCCAGGAGAAAGTCCTCGACGAATATGAAAAAAGTATGTCCGTCCTCACACCGCTCCTCGACCGTATCGAAAAAACCGACCTGCTCATCGATCAGATTGTGTACCAGTTGTACGGGCTGACGGAGGAGGAGGTGAAGGTGGTGGAGGGAGGATGAAGAATTTCGGCTTTAAGTCCGGCGTTTTTTGCCGGGTTAAAGCCGGCAGGATCTCATAGGTGAAGAGCGTCAGCCCGCTTCAACCCACCTGGCGGTGGACTTGAAGCAGAAAAGTAAAGTCGGGGTGCCGAGATTCTCTCAGAGAGACTCCTCCCGGAGGAACTCGGGACCTTCAGATATTTTGATACGTGAGCTAATAAATGACAAAATGAGCTTACAAATGAGCTATTAAATGAGCTTGGAAATCATCCAAGTCCATTCTTTGGAGTCAGCCATCAAGAATGTAAATCATAGAGTTCTCGGTATCCGGAAAATCGGTATCCCGATATTACCCATATTTGACAAAAATTGGATACGATTGAAAAAAGAATCGGCTTTAAGCCCAGCGTTGTATGCTGGGTTAAAGCCGGCAAGTACCTCATAGATTCGGAGAATTAGCCCGCTTCAACCCACCTGAGGCGGTCTTGAAACGGAAAAGTAAAGTCGGGGCGCCGAGATTCGAACTCGGGACCTCCTGCTCCCAAAATGTTTTGAGATTTGCTGTGCGGACTAAGTGACAGTGGTTCAACGAGTTATGGTGACATCGGTATCCGGATGGTGGGTATCCCAACGTTATTTCAAACCCAATTACTCTGTATTTATCCCCAGACTTTGAGTTCTTCTCTGTATCAAAGCAACTTTTCGTTGCATTCGCTTCTTACAAAGAGAAGGACTCTCACTTCTTTGAAATAACGCTTCGTCTCTTTACCACATATTGAACGGCTCAAATGATCAGTCTTTCCTGGTTCAGGTAAGTATTTAATCCAACTCACTAAATTAAATTATTTCTATACATGAGTTAAATTGTTAAATATCATTACTTTATGAATTAGTAACATTCATTGTGGCATATTATTTGAAAGTTGTACATCGACGTTTTGTTTTTGTGTTGTCTTCCTGGGTTATCGAGAAGCAAAGTTGCGACATGTTTGATAAACCAGGTCATTTCGTAATGTAAAGGTAGGGTGAGTAATGTTCTTCAGTTCGTTTACGATCCATATCCTATCAGGGATATTGCACATAACCCGTCTAGTAAAAACCAGTAACTCGTAGTTTAAGTAAGAAAGGTTCTTATGCATACTCGCATCATGTATTTTCTCGTATCAGTACTTTTTGTCTCCCAAATTTTCGGTCAAGTTCAAGATTTCCCTCAGAGCCGGAACTCATTGAAACAAGAAGCACTTGTTCAATCATCAAGCAAGGATACCCATCTTTCTGCCCGAACAAAACAATTAGTCCGTGCATTGGAAGGTACTGCTGGTCTCTCAAAATCTGATACTAGTATTCTCGGCGGTATAGTAGAAGAATACAGTGGACACTGGATTAACCGGATACCATATATTGGAGCGCTGATCAAAACAGACCCTACCGTCCAGCGTGCGGCATTTGAATTAAATGGGGGATTAATTGGGGGACACGTCGGCAATATTTGGTCGGTTCAAATCCCATTGAACCAATTCATTGAAATGACTCACCTTCCGGGAATTCAATACATTGAAATTGATCAACCGCTCCAACAAAATTTGAACAATGCCCGCAACCTCACTCAGACCGATGAAGTCCATTTGGGAACCCAACTCAATACTGTCTACAGTGGTAAGGACGTTATTGTCGGGATCATTGATAGTGGTTTCGATTATACCCATCCGATGTTCTACGATTCCACCTATAGTCGTTATCGTATTAAGCGGGTGTGGGAACAGGATAAAACAGGTACACCTCCTGATGGATTTGGTTATGGTCGTGAACTTAAAACAGCAACGGTGATCCAATCAGCGGGCACGGATGACAATACGAATTCCCACGGCACCCATGTCACCGGTATCGCGGCTGGGAGCGGAGTTGGAACACAGGGGCAGTATATGGGCATGGCTCCGGAGAGTGACATTGTGCTTGTCTCGACACAAAGGGATCCAAGTACAATGGTTGATGGGATTGCTTATATCTTGCAATACGCAACATCGGTTGGTAAACCAGCCGTTATTAATATCAGTATCGGGGGACAATTAGGTCCCCACGACGGAACTTCACTCTTTGATCAGTTTTGCGATGACGCGGTTGGGGATGGTAAAATTCTCGTGGGTTCCGCAGGGAATGATGGTTCAAAGCCGCTTCATTTAATGAAAGTGTTTACTGCCACGGATTCTGTCCTCGGAACGTTTATTAAATTTACCGATTCAGGCTCCACAGATGGATTTGGTGGGATCGATATTTGGGGATTGCCGAATACTGATTTTGCAGTGGGCATTGGGATCGTGAATGCGAATGATGATTATTCTTTTGCCGATGCGACTTACATGATCCCCGCGTCCTTTAACGGAACATATACGGACACCTTATATGATGACGATCCGTTCTTGCGGGATCGGACTATTATCGAATTTAGTTCAGAAGCCTCATCAGATTTGAATTCAAAACCCCATATGACTATAGTGATTGATAACAGTGCTCAAGACAATGCTTATAAGTGGGTCTATCTGCAAATCCAGGGAAAAAATACGATTGTGCATTCCTGGGGAAACGAGCTGGAGTTTACTGACTTAGGTTTGAATGCACCGACGCAATCGGGAGATACCTATTATACCGTTTCAGAAACCGGGGGAATAGGGGAGAATATGATCTCAGTTGGGGCGTATACCTCAAAAAAATATTATCAGAATTTTGACGGGAACGTCCAAACGCAAGACGGGACGATGAACCAGATTGCGTCCTTTTCCAGTCACGGTCCAACGGTGGATGGTCGGGTGAAGCCAGATATTACTGCCCCTGGTAATATTGTGGTTTCTTCAGTCAACTCCTTCGATACCAACTTTTTAGATGGAGGAGTTTGGTGGTCTCGTGTGGTAGACGGTATTACAGACGGACAAAATGATTGGTGGTTCGGAGGGTTGGAAGGCACCTCTATGGCAAGCCCGGTTGTGGCAGGGATTGTGGCATTGATGCTCGAAGCCGATCCCACATTAACACCAGCCGAAGTGAAACAAATTCTGAACCAAACAGCGATCAAGGATAATTATACTGGATCCTTGAGTGCTGGTGGGAATAACACTTGGGGGCACGGAAAAATTGATGCGCTGGCTGCGCTCACCGCCGTAGAAGCCCTATCAACCAGCATTCAGCCAGTACAAACCCTCCCCTCGACTATTACTCTGGAGCAGAATTACCCGAACCCCTTCAATCCGACCACTACTATTCGTTATAGTTTACCCACGGTGGCGCCTGTGCATCTGAGTATTCTCAATCTTAAAGGGCAGCAGATCTGGAGTTATCATCAATCCTCGCAATCGGCAGGCTGGCACCAGGTGCAGTGGGATGGGCGAAATACCGTGGATGAACCGGTGAGCTCGGGAGTGTATTTTTATCAGTTAACCGTTGGAACTCAAGTAGCGGTGAGAAAACTGGTCTTGATGAAATAGTGCAATTTAAAACAACGCAAAGATCACACTGATATCAAAAACTTAAATGCATACCGATGGAGGAGTGTCAGATGAAACCTTTCCATGAAAAACTGTCTACTGGTAAGAGCGTGCTGATCGTCATAGCCGTGACTTTCCTGTTGACCGCATGTACACCGGCGACATACGTTACAGTTCACCTGCAAAAGCCTGCTGAATTTAATATCGGAGCCGTCAAAAATATTGCAGTGCTTGATTTCGATTTGACAGGTGAATGGACATTTGATTATGAGAAAAAGCCCGAATCAGTAATGGGATCACTGGCAGCTGCTTTTAAGAAAGGCGCAGGACTGACCGAAGATCCGCCTCCACCGCCTGATCCCCGTTCTGCTTTTCCAGGAGAGCGGGTTTCAGATAAGCTGATTGGCGTCTTGGCGGCAAATGAGCATTATAACGTACTTGAGCGGAGCCGTTTTGATGAAATAATTCAAGAACAAAACCTCTCATTATCAGGGTTAGTCGACCAGGAAAAAGCTGTAGAGGCAGGACGATTATTAGGGGTTGAAGGCTTAATTATTGGATCAGGCACTTATAATATGAAGGACGATGGTGGCTGGTATCAAAGAACGTATAAAGACAAAACCTATATCTTTTACAGTATAGATCGCACAGTCAATGTCGAAATCACCTACCGATTCATTAATGTGGAAAACGGGCAAGTGCTTGGATCGAAAACACATCATCAGTCGACCCATGATTACGTTGAAGCCGCGTCACGAGCGGACGCACAGCAAGAAGTCAAAGAGTGGAAATCAATGGTTGATAAGGCAGTAAATAAAACTGTGGATGAGTCAGCACAGGAGATCTCACCACACTATGTCAATGAACGCCGCAAAATCAAGCCGGGCATACTCCCATTGATGAAAAGTGGATTGCAATATGCCAAGCGCGGACTGTGGGAAGATGCCAAAAAGTCATGGGAGCAAGTTCTCCAGGAAACTCCTCCCACCCATGAGGACAGAGTCCCCGCACTGTATGACCTGGCAATATATTATGAAATTCAGGGCGAGTTTGATCAGGCGGAACAGTATTTCGATCAATGTTTTCAACTGTCCGGAAATTCAAGTTATTTAGATGATCGAAAACGCATCAGAAAGCGTATCAAAGAATTGGAAGTACTGGAGAATCAGAGTTAACAGAAGGGAAAAACTAATATAAAATGTTTTAAGAATCACTGTGTAGGCTAAGTGACAAGGGTTTAGGAGGTTAAGGAAAAATCGGTATCCGGTGGATGGGTGTCCCGACTTGTAAATTAGATTCAGGTATAATTGTCCAGGTTCACATTATTCAATTTGGTTTCACTTCCTTCACGTGATGCATCTTAATAATGGAGGTTGAAGAATCTACCTTGATAATCAAGTCTACTCTTATTAAAAAACAACTATCCCAATTATTTTACACATGATGAATCTCCCTTCAATTAGATTGTTCGTATGACCTGTTTTCGTATGAAGGGAATGGGTGAAAATAGGGGGGAAATCCCGAAATTGTTGTACCTATAGCTGTACCTAAAATCAAAAAACCCTTGCTATCACTTTAATAGCAAGGGTTTTTTATTTCATAAGTACGCCCGGAAGGATTCGAACCCTCAGCCTTCTGGTCCGTAGCCAGACGCTCTATCCAATTGAGCTACGGGCGCGACTTGCTGTAGCGCATAGGGGATTCGAACCCCTGTTACCGGCGTGAGAGGCCGGCGTCCTAAACCCCTAGACGAATGCGCCATATCAAAAATCAGTGTCTGCGCCTTCTGTCGGGGTTCGAATCGTTCAAATCTGAGCCCCCCTGTTATCCCGACAGGTCGGGACGTCCTAAACCCCGATACGAATGCGCCATATCAAAAATCAGTGTTTGCGCCTTCTGTCGGGGTTCGAATCGTTCAAATCTGAGCCCCCTGTTATCCCGACAGGTCGGGACGTCCTAAACCCCGAGACGAATGCGCCATATCAAAAATCAGTGCTGTTGCGGGACAGGGATTCGAACCCCGATTGCACGGTCCAGAGCCGTGTGTCTTGCCATTAGACGATCCCGCATTATGTTTCCAAAAAGCGAGGTTAATATATCCGACGTTCCCTTTATTGTCAAGGTCAAGTCACCCAAAAATGGAGATAATCCCTGGGGGAATTTCGTTGACGAATTTCATTATAGATTTTTAGTATTGGTAAGCCGTCACCATAAAAAAAGCGCCTCCAAAAATCGGAGGCGCTCGGGTTTTTCATCACTGGGAATTAGGATTTTAAAAGACGGAACCACCACCGTTGTGGCAGTCATTACATGCCATATCCCGCCACGCTTCACCAATGTCCACCGGATGTTTAAATTCCAGTCCCTTGGTTGGGTTGTCCGCATAGCGCATTTCACTGCCTTCTCCTTCAGCGAGGATGGTGTGACAAGCAGTACATTCGTGTGTAATGTTGCTCCCTGCATCGTTTACCATATATCCATTGTGGCAGCGGTAACATCCCAGGGATTTGCTATGACCGATATTATTTGGATGCGTGTCCCAACGGACTTTCATAAATGGAAAAAAGTTTTTCGAATAGGCATCTTTTAGTGTAGCGATTGCCTGGTTGATTTCTGCCTGCATTGTATCGGCAAGCGCCGGATAGTTCTCGGTGTAATAGCTTCTGACATCGCGCTCGATTTTGACCAGAGCCGAGTCCTGCGTGGAATATTTTGCCCGAAGAGCATACACTGCCTGCTGCTTGATATAAGGCAGCTGATGACTTATTTGTCCTTCGTAAATGGCATTATCCACCAGATCAACCGGTGTCCGGTAAATGTGGGTCGGGCGATTATGGCAATCGATACAGTCGATAACACGCGGTTCAGAGTTCTGGCGAACAGAATCCGGAAGCGGATCATACATCGAGTTGTATGTTTCGCTCGAGCCATCTTTATAGGTGACCCGAACCCATGGAATATCCTGCCGCAGTGAATCTCTGGCGATGTATTCCACTTTATTATCAATGTGCCAGTGAATCCCGGAATGCCGGGCGCCGGCAGTTTGTTTGCCGCCAACCTTAATTAACATATTAATTGACCATGGGGTATTTTCTTTATCCGCCAGGTAACGATTAATTTGTTTCTGGGTGGCGCCGTAAAACTTATCCGGCCAGTGACACTGTTCGCATGTTTCTCTGGCAGGGCGCAAATTCTCAACCGGTGTTGGAATGGGTTTGGGATAACTTTTTGTCAGGGCTGCATACACCTGATAGGCGCCGGAAAGTTTCGATTTCACATACCAACTTGCCCCTTCGCCTACATGACATTCGGCACAGGTGACTCTGGCGTGCGGGGATTGCTGATACGCCGTGTATTCCGGTTCCATAATCTTGTGGCACACTTCACCGCAAAATTCGACGGTTTCGGTATAATGATATGCTTTGTAAGATCCAACTGCTGTCCCAATTAGGAAGATAGCAGTAATTACTAAAAATGCGGCGATGGCATACCGGTGTCTGGCATCAGTGAAATCAATCTGTAAATATGGTGGAATGATTCCACCGTTGCCGCCCTCGCGACGCCGGCGTTCAATCAGCATTCCAATGGGAATTATCACTAAACCAATAATCACTCCCACCGGTAAAATCATATACGTGATTATCCCGAAATACGGATTGGTTGTTGTGCTGACGAGATCAAGAACGTAGAGGAAGGCAATGATGGACAAACTTACCAGTGCGAGTCCGGTTCCAATGAGACTGATCCAGTTATAGTATACAGAGGGTAGTTTTTTCGGCATAATACTCTCCTATTATACTCCTGTTAAAATTTTTAAATCGGCTTCTAATATAGAAAGCTGATTACCTAAATGCACAGAATAATTCTTGTAAATAGCTCACTAAATGAGTAGAATTGGCCAAGCAGTCGAGATTACTTTATTAAGGTAAAACCCATATCGTTAGAGCGAAGTGAAACACACAAAGTAATGCCCAAAGATACCTTATTACACATCCTGGTTGTCGATGATGATCGCGGCGTACGTGAGATGCTCCATACCTTTTTTGAAGATCAGGAGTTTGACGTGATGACCGCGGCCAATGGTACCGAAGCGTTAGATATCATTGACGAAAATGTATTCGATATGGTGGTAAGCGATCTCCGGATGCCGGAAGTCGATGGATTAGAGGTGATCCAGCATTACAAAAAGAGCAATTCCCAGGGAATCGGAATTATCATCACCGGGCTTGCTACGGTTGAATCAGCAATAGATGCCCTCCGGACCGGTGTCGACGATTTTGTGCTCAAGCCATTTAACCTTGTCCACCTGAATGATATTATAAATAAGCACTTAGAGCTTCGACGAGTCCAGGCAGAGAATAAGCGATTACAGGAACAGATTCGTCACGAGCGGGATGAACTCAAGAAAACGGTGACCGTTCTTCAGATTATCAAAGATATCGCGCTCAAACTGAATTACAATTTTTCTTTCAGTGATCTCATCCAACTCGTTATCAAACATATTGCCCGGGTCGTGAATTATGATTATGCCGTCTACGCAGATACAGCGAATTGGGTCATTTTTGCACACAGTCACTCAGCGCTCAGCAAGATTCAAAAAAATACCTTAATGCAGTACACGAAGAAGTTTCTTGTGAAGAACTACGACATCGAAGAGGAAGTCGAAAGTTACGAATTGATCAGTGCGGAATCTGCCGAACATAATGAGCCTCTCCCCGATATTAGGTCTGAACTGGCAATAGAATTAACGCTGGATGGCGGACAAAAGGGGATTATTCTTGCACTGGGCAAAGAATCAGGCCAGTTTGAGGATGTCGACAGCGATTTTCTTGAAGAACTCTCCGTCGATGTGACCAAAATTTTCTCTCAATTCTGGGGGTTGCTGACTGAACAGAAACATCGAATTCAACTGTTGGTCGACCATATTACAGACGGCGTGGTGTTGATTGATGTTTTTGCCGATGAAATTGTATTTAATCCGGCAGCGGCTGAGATTCTTGGGCGTCATTCCTCAGACTTTTCGCTCAATAGTCTGGTTCAGTTCCTTGGCTTTACCCTGGAAGACGTTCGAAGCGAATGCATAAAAAATGGCAATATCCTGCAGGAAATGGTCAATATTGAGGTAGGCGACCATAAACGGGTCCTGGACGTTCGTATCAATGGATTTAAATATGCGGGGTACATGGAAGAAGGTTTGGTCCTGGTCGTTCGGGATATCACTGAGAAATTCCAGGTTGAGAAGATGAAGGAAAATCTCATCGCAAATGTAAGCCATGAACTCAAAACACCGATTGCTATCGTCAAAGAGTATTTGTCTCTCATGGAAGAGGGCATCGGTGGGGAAATTAATGAACAGCAGCACGAATTCATCCATATCGCGACAAGTCACCTGGAACGCCTGACTCGTCTCATCTACAATTTTATTAATATGTCGAAATTGGATTCCGGGCAACTGTACATTAAGCCGCGCATGGAAGATGTTCGGGATCTCATTGACCAGACCCTGGAGCATCTTCATTTCCGGCTGGAGCAAAAAAATATTAACCTGGTAATCGAAGGCGATGAGGAACTTCCTGAAATCGAAGTCGACCGCGATGCTTTCCTCCAAGTATTGATGAATTTGCTGGACAACGCCATTAAATATAGTCCGGAAGCTGGGACAATCCGAGTTGGCGCGAATACCGAAAATTCCGGGATTACCGTATGGGTAAAGGATGAGGGTAAGGGAATTAATCCAGAAAATCTTCAAAAAGTTTTCCAGAGATTTTTTCAGGAATTGTGGGATGAAAATAAACCACCGGGAACCGGATTAGGTTTATCGATTACGCGACAGTTGGTTGAAGAACACGGGGGCCGTATTTGGGCTGAAAGCCCCGAAGGACAAGGCGCGCATATGTATTTCTACTTGCCGGTCACGCACGATGGAAATGAGCTTGCGGAAGTAAAAAATCAAGTCTCTGCAGAGTAACTCTCTTATATATTACTTGAGGCGATCACTCTATCTAATTGACTCATAGTAAGATCAAAGAATATTCAGTGCTTGACAAATAAAAATCCTTACAGTATCTTTGCCAGTGATGAAGACAATGTATGAAAATACCACCCGTTTTTTGGCATTATCTAAGTATTGGACTTAAAAAATTTTGGTTTTTCAACTCAAGGGTTGTTGAGTATACTCCTTAACCATTGAGTGCAATAAATTTGGGGAGAGAGATTGGAAAATATTTATCTGATTGGTGATCTCGCACGGAAGACTGGGCTTTCAGTGGATACCTTGAACTATTATTTACGTATTGGATTGATTTCGGAAGTGGCTAGGAGTGAGCGCAGCGGTTACCGGTTATTTAATGATTCGACGGTTGAGGAACTGAATAGCATCATAGCATTACGACAAAAAAACACCCCTATCAAAGAGATAATACGGATTAAGGCAAATGGAGTATTATAACCTTATTGGCTTGGTTCAGGAGCCGTTTTCTACCACCCCGGATCCTGATTTTTTCTACCGCTCACGGGAGCATAAAGAGTGTTTATATCGCCTTGAGATTTCCTTGCGGTTGCAGCGCGGACTTTCTGTAATCCTTGGAAATGTTGGCACGGGTAAAACCACGTTATGCCGCACATTTATCAAAATATTGCAAGATAGTAATGACGAGTTTCTTTTCCGGCTGATACTCGATCCAACCTTTGGGTCGGAGTTTCAGTTTTTAACCTCGTTAATCGAACTTTTTGATATCCCTGAGACGCCCCATAGCACTTTAGAGTGCCGAAATATTTTGCAAAATTTCCTCTATCAAAAAGTCGTTGTGGAGAAAAAAACCCCCGTGCTGATAATCGACGAGGGACAGAAACTGACCCCGTCGTATATCGAATCTCTGCGGGTACTATTGAATTATGAAACCAACAAACAAAAAATGTTGCAGCTGGTGATATTTGCTCAGCACGAATTTCTCCACCGGCTCAAAAAACAAAATAATTTCTACGACCGGATCAATATGGGATATGTGATCAATCCACTCAACGAGTCGGATACCCAGAGTTTGATTGAATTCCGGTTAAAGAAAGCTGGCCTGGATGGGGATTTGAATCTCTTTGCAGATGATGCAATCCACGAGATTTACCTGTACACACAGGGATATCCCCGCCGGATTATTACAGTCTGCCACGATGCTTTAATTGAAATGTTGCGGCAGGAAAAAGAGCAGGTCGATCTGCCCTTGATCCGGGGATTAATTCAGGACCGGAAACAATGGAACATTTAGCGTAGATGGCTTATGGCGGATAAAAAAGACATTGCGACCAATCGGCTGTTAAATCTGCTTCGCGGAAGCGCGGAAGAAGACTCTGCAGAGGAATCTAAAAAATCCAAAGCAGATCAGGACAAATCTCAGACGGAATCAGTGGAATCTCAATCCCCACAAGACGAACCGTCAGAAGACGCGGCAGAGCAGTCGATTCACGAGGAAGGCGAGACTGCAGAGGAATCTCCTGCAGAACCGGAAGAATCCGAAGAGTCACTCCTGGATGCAGATCTGGAGCTCTCCAGTGAAGCCCCCACCGAAGAGGAATCGGAATCCGACCTGCTTGATTTCGATATCGACATGCCGGAAGACGCGGCAGATGAGCCGGACGAGGATTCTGAAGAAGAAGCCTCGGGTGAGTCTCAACTCAGGGAAGTTGACGACCTCTTATTTGATGAGGCGGAAGAAGAAGATGAAGACTCTAAACAGTCTGATAAGTTGGGTGAGAAATCCGAGGAAGATCTTAATTTTGAGATCGAACAGGCAGATGAACCAGAGGAATCTCCAGAACTTGATGCCTTAAGTTATGAACTGGAATTAGAAGACCTGGGCGAAGAATTTACTGAAGAGGATTCGCCGGCGCAGGACGAGCCTGAGAAATCGGTGGACGAACCGAAAGTTGAGGATTTTCCCCCGGAAGATGAGGAGTTCGCGCTTGAGGACGAGGCTGAGCGTGATTTTGTTCAACCCGCCGAACCTGAAGAACCTGAAATTGAGAGCGAGTCCACTTCATTTGATCTGGAAGATGACGCCTCTGAGTTTAGCCGGTTAACCCAGCAACCGTCTTCAGTTTCTCCTGACCCAGAATCCGACGCAGAAGAGGTAGAGAAGTTAGAATCTGGCGAAGAAGAAACGCACGATGAGATCCCTGAACCAGAAGCGCCGGTAGCAGCCGAAACTGAAAAAGCGGAACAGCCCGAAGGTCCCGAGGCCTCTGATGCCGAAGAACAACAGGTTGATGAGACGGGCGATAAAGAGAAACCGCGGAATAATTTTTTCTCGGATCTGATACCCTCCAGGCGTAAGACTGTTGGAATTGACATCGGTAGCTACGCGATAAAATACATCGAAATCTCCGACGGTAATCCCCCGGTTCTCGAAAATTACAAGTATCACGTTATTCCTGAAGAGTTCAGAAATAACGCGGTAAAGCGCAAAAATTACGTAAACGAAGTTCTTGAAGAACTGGTCGACGAGAAAACCCGGAAAAACGCGCGAATATGCGTGACGGCAAGTACGAGTGAAATTAGCATTCGTAACCTGAAAATGCCGAAGGTGTCGAAAAAAGAGTTGCGGGAAGCAGTGATGTGGTCAAGCAAGAAGAGTTTGCCGTTTGATGTCGACGAGGCAATGCTTGATTATGCGGTAATGGGTGAGATGAAAGAATCGGGTATTGATAAACTCGATGTCCTGCTGATAGCAACCCATCGGGAAGAAATCGACCTGCAAGTGGCGTTTCTTGAGAGTATCGGCATCACGCCGGAGCGACTCACACTCGATCCGCTCGCGATTTGGGGCGCGTATCGCCAATTCCCGGCTCTTCATAAAGAAGGCAGTGTTATGATTGTTGAACTGGGCGAACAGTCCAGTTATATCAATTTTATTAACGATCAGATCCTGCGTTTCGTCCGCGAAATTAGCATCGCTGGGAAAGATTTTACTGCCGCGCTCAGCGGAAACATTACCACCCAAAAAGGGCGCATTAATGTTGATATGGAGACGGCCAATCAGCTGAAAATGGCTTATGGTATTCCCGATGAAAATGATTCTGGCGTGACCGATGGGGGAATCTCCTTTCAGCAATTATCGGCCCGTTTACGCCAGCCGCTTGAGCGACTTATCCAGGAGATGCAACGCTCCCTGGAGTATTATAAAAAGGAAATGTCCTACAGCACGGTGGAGCAGATTTATGTTACCGGCGGTTGTGCAAAAATCCGTAATCTGGAGGCGTATCTCAGCCAAAATTTAAAAGCCAGCCGCGAAGATGGTGTGGCGGTCAAAGTGCTCGATCCGCTCGATTACATTGAACTTGGCAGTGGAATTACCGACCGGGAGGCTTTAGAGCAGGTCTCAACCTCATTAAGCGGACCCATTGGGTTGGTGTCATCCAAACACCCGGATTTAAACCTGCTCCCAGAGAGATTAAAACTGCTGCCGCGTCAAAGGAAATTAAAATCGATCGCGGGGTTTACGGCCCTGATTGCGGTCCTGCTGATGTTAGGTACTTCGCTTTTCATGATGTTCCAGAATAATATCCTTGATGAAGAATTACAGTCGATCAGTCAGTCCTACGAGCAGATCGCTCCACAGGAAAGGGAGTACAAAGCGGCGGTTGCGCAACAGAACCAGGTGGCTACTCAACTCCAGGATCTGCGTGACCAAATTCAAATTGAAACGCTGGACTCTCGCCCACTGAAGTTGCTGAGTAATATGGTGCCGGCCAATTTTGCACTGGATCAGGTCAATGTTGAACTTGGGGAAGATCGAACGCATATGACGCTGACAATTTCCGGCAATATTTATGGCAGTGTCACCGACTCTGAAATTGATTTAATCGAATTTTACCAGCGACTCATGACAACCGATTATTTTAGTCAGGTCCAACTTCTGGAAAAACGCAAACTGAATATAGCCAATACAACCGGATTGTTTTTCAAAGTGAGTATGGTGGTCATATGAACGATGTATTTAAACAAATCGGCTTAACCAAAAATCTGGCCATTGCGTTCGGAGTGATTCTTGTGGTCATCCTTGGATGGTATTTCTTTGTGTTCAGCGCCCAAATGCATAGTCTCTCGCACGCAAACCAAGAGATCACAGAAATGAAAGCCACATTGGAACGCTCACGGGCGGGAATTGGTGATGTCAACGCGGTGCGAAATAAGACTGCGCAGTTACGCCAGGAAATGAAGGGTTTGAAAACAAAAATCCTGAAGAAAAAGCAAGTGCCGGAAATTATTTCGCAGATTGTGTCCCGGGGAAAACAGAATGGAATAACTTTTGTATCAATAGAACCGGCGACGGACAAGCTTTTTCAGGCTGCTTCGGCGAACAGCGGCTATTTCCAGTTACCAATCAATATGGATGTAGTCGCAGATTACCTGGATTTTGGACGGTTTGTGGAGCAAATGAACCAAGTCCCGTTCTATTTCAGCATTGAACAGATTACGATGAATTACACCAAAGATCTGTTTCCCAAGCTGAATATTAATGTGAAATCCCAGGTTGTGCTGGATCAATCCACAACCGAAATCGCGACGAATTAGCACAGGGGATCACAGTGGAAACTCGGCAAAAAATATTACTCGGTATTCTGATCATTGCTGGTGGTTATCTGCTTTTCGACACGTTTGTACGTGATAAAAGCGACACCAGAACTCAGGAGAATGCGCAAGTCACAACCACGGCGAAGCAGCCTAAACCCGGGGCAGCAAAGCAGGATAATGCACCCAAAACCCAGGTGGCTACAGCGGGGACAGAAAATTGGTTTCCCAACTTCAGCCAAAATTCCTGGGGACGGGATCCATTTTTTTATCCGGCGCGTCAGAAGCAGGTAGAAATAAATGCAGGCGCCGCCAGTAATGTAGTGGAAAATCTTGCCGGCTCTCAGTTTAGGTTGACCGGTATTAGCCGCAGAGGCAATGATGCATTTGTCATAATCAATAATGAAGTGCTCAAAATCGGTGACGTCCTGGAAGGGGCTCGATTGCTTGAAATTCATTCGAATTCCGTTGTCATGGAAAATAATAGCGAAAAATTTGTAGTGGCTTTATCAAAAACAGGGTAGGATAATACGATGAAACCGAAACGGTTTGGAAAAATTTGCGCGGTGGGTTGTTTGCTCTTTGGACTGATGGTGTTACCTCAGGTCCGTGCCCAAAATCCAATTTTAGACAACAACAAATTAATGACCATGGATTTTGTGAATGCGGATTTGAATCAGGTGCTGCGGCTGATCGCTAAACAAAATAACCTGAATATTATTACCAGTGATAAAGTCAAAGGCATTGTCACCGTCAGTTTTGATCAGGTGACCCTCAAGGGTGCGCTGGATGCAATTTTGGCGGCTCACGGGTATGATTACGTCATATCCAATAATATTATCATCGTGAAAAGCCGCCAGGAATCGATGATCGGTGATCTGGAAACCCGCGTGTACAAACTCAAATATATTAATGCCAGGGATGCGACGGCTGCTCTGGAGAATGTGATTACGGAGCGCGGGAATATTCAGACATTCAATCGTAACTTCCCGGATGCAAGCGGCCAATCAGCAGGAGCAGCCGCCGGAACCGGCGGAACCGAAACGCCCAGCAGCGTCCTTGTCATCACCGATGATCCCAACAATTTGGCCGGAATCGAAAGCGTAATTCGCCAACTTGACAAGCCCGAACCGCAAGTGATGATTGCGGTAAAATTTATTGAAACGCGTCTGGATCATAATGATGCCCTTGGCATCAACTGGACCGTAAAAGCACGGTTATCAGGTGGACCACAACCCAATGTTGGAGCTGGAACTGGGACCGGGACTACCGGCGGGACAGGCCTCACCGGAAGCACCGGCGGGATTTCATCCCGAACTACAGGCTTCCCGATGTTTGGCAAATATAAAAATCTGGATTTAGCTATTTTATCACTGCAGGAATTTCAGGCGGTCCTGGAGATGCTCTTTACGCAGGGAAACTCCCGGCTGTTATCTGATCCGCGGATTGCAACTATCGATAACCAGCCAGCAGAAATTAATGTTTCGACGACTATTCCTATTCTTGTGCCCCAGGATAATACCGGCGGCGGAATCGGAGGGCTTGGAACAGCACTTGTGCGCAACACCTTTGAAGAAAAAGAAATTTCAATCAAATTAAACGTGCTTCCCCGCGTAAATACCGACCGGTTTATTACCATGGTGGTCGAACCGCTTGTGGAGGCCATTACCGGATATACCGGTCCCGATCAGGATCGTCCAATCGTCGCCAGCCGGTCAGCAAAAACGCAGGTGATGGTGAAAGATGGCGAAACTATCGCAATCGGTGGATTAATCAAAGACGACAAATTTGAGACTTTCAAGAAAGTGCCAATCCTTGGAGATATTCCGCTGCTCGGGGCGCTGTTTCGTCATAAATCGGTGCAAACCGAAAAAACTGACCTCCTGATATTTATCACGCCGCACATTGTTGGTCCAGCGGCCCAACCGGATATCAGCCTGCAAGATCAAACCCCGGAGACACAAAACTAATGTCTTTTGATCTGATCCAACTATTAAAATACGCCACTGAACAAGGATGTTCAGATTTGCACGTCACTGTGGGACAATCTCCCATTGTTCGGACACGCGGCGAATTACGCTGGGTCAAACACGATCCATTGACCGCAGATGAAGTCCACGAAGCAATTTATGGCATTCTCACTGAGCGCCAGATTGCCCAATATCAACAAGATTTGCAACTCGATTTTGGTTGGCGCATTGCCGGCGTGGGACGATTCCGTACAAATATTTACAATCACCACGAAGGTGAAGGCGCCGCATTTCGTATTATCCCTGAAAAAATCAAATCGCTGGATGAATTGGGAGCGCCTGAAGCCGTCTATGAGTTGGCGCGAAAACAATCAGGGTTAGTCCTGGTTACGGGACCGTCCGGTTCCGGGAAAAGTACTACCCAGGCGGCAATGGTCGATATGATAAACCGGGAACGCCGGGGACACATCCTGACAATTGAGGACCCAATCGAATACGTGCACCAAAGTCATTCATGTTTAATTACGCAGCGGGAGATTGGTACCCATACTTCAACATTTGCGGCAGCCTTGCGGGCCGGTTTACGCGAAGATCCTGATTTCATTCTCATTGGTGAAATGCGGGATTTGGATACTATCTCGATGGCGTTAACGGCAGCCGAAACCGGAAATTTAGTCGTGGGAACCTTGCAGACGCGTACCGCCGTCGATGTAGCCAACCGGATTATTGATGTTTTTCCTGCCGGGCGCCACAACCAGATCCGCTCGATGCTTGCACACACGCTGCAGGGAGTCATTGCTCAGCAATTACTGCCATCCGCGGATGGCAAAGGTCGCGTCGCTGTAATGGAAATTATGCTGGCAAGTTCCGCTGTGCGTAACCTGATCCGGGAATCGAAAACAGCACAATTGGATTCCGCGATTCAAACGGGGATTTCCGAGGGAATGCAGACTTTCGATCAGGCGTTACTCAAGCAATTCAGTCAAGGACGCATTACACTGAAAACCGCGCTGCAATATGCAAATGACAAACCGCAATTTGAAAAATGGGCGCGGAATGTCACCAGTCCCTCTGCCAAGTCCGGAAAATCCTCCCAAAGTCAAACAAGGAAAGAGACCGATGAATCGATACTATAGTCTGAGTTTTGCTCTGTTGTTTCTTCTGGGATTAATTGCAAACCCGGTTATTGGTCAGAGCTGGAAGCCAGATACGCTTGGCACTTATACATTATACGGCACAGTTTACACGCCCGATTCATCTGCTGCTCCGAACGTTCAGATTACCATAGAAAATTGGCCGGATGCGCCGCAGGCCCGCACGGATACTAAAGGTAATTTTGTCCTCGCATTTCACGTGGATAAGGAACAATACGATTATAATATGCAGCTCGCTATTCGTGTGGCATCTGTAGATGAGCAGTATGATTCAATGCTCTATCGTATTCCTGTCCGTGATTTCCAGGGCGGTGAATATACCATTGAAAAAATCACCCTGCACCAGCCGAAACCACATCCAAAATATAAACCGGAGAGCATTGAGTGGTTTCTCCAACAACGAATTGACTCATTACGCTCGGTCATTAGCACTATGCCGAATAAAGAGGATTCTCTGGAACAGCGGATCCGGGAATTGCAGGAAAGATTAAACACAGCGCAGCAATCGCATTCCGAGACAAAGATGGAGAAGCAAATTGCTCCTCCTGCGCCTAAAAAAAAAGTACAGGCGTTTGAAGCAAACAAGTATGTAGTCAAGCCTGGTGATTCGTTGTCGAGTATTGCGGCCAAACCATCAATTTACGGTGATGCCTCGCGCTGGCAATTAATTTATACAGAGAATCGGGACGTCATTAAAAACCCGGATTTGATCTATCCGCATCAAATCCTGATTATCCCCCCAGCCGACTAGCATGTATTTTGCAATCCTGAAAATAATAACACCATGGGAATAATTGTCGAGTATCACAACCAGGGAAAGCGTCCACAGAAGTGTGGAAAAAAATGTGTGATCAGGAAACAAAACCTAGTATTATTGGGCGATATTATAAATGAACTGTGACGGGGAAACTCCCTACTGCATGGCACTGAATGGAGGAATGTATGGCGGATAAATCCAGAATTCTCATCATTGAGGATGAAACAGATTTTGCCCGGGCCTTGGAACTTTTATTATCGGCGAAGGGCTATGACGTTGATTCAGCGAATGACGGTCTGACGGGTCTCGAAAAAGCACGCCAGGGCAACCCGAATAATCCAGATCTCATTATCCTGGATGTAATGCTTCCCAAAATTAACGGGTACAAAATTGCCCGCTTGTTAAAATTTGATGATAAGTTCAGACACATTCCCATTATTATGCTCACGGCGCGCGCCGAAGAAAAAGATGAACAAATCGGGATGGAAACCGGAGCCGATATGTATATGACCAAACCGCTGGATAATAAAGAGTTGTTAAAAAATATCGCGAAATTGATTAAATAAGCGGATTGAATGAGTCGGGATCTTCTCACATTCATTGGTTTCATCTTTGGTAGTATTATAGGCAGTTTTTTAAATGTGCTGATTTTCAGGCTCCCGAAGGAAGAGTCGATTGTTTCTCCTCCTTCCCATTGTCCGCAATGTGGTTATCGAATTCCGCCCTGGCAAAACATCCCGATTCTCAGCTATTTGTTTCTGCGGGGCAAATGCCATTCCTGCGGGAACAAAATATCGATCCAATATCCGCTCATAGAATTTCTCAGCGGCCTGATTGCGGCGATAGCCATCTGGACAATGGGTTTAAACTGGGCGGCAGTGAGTCTGATTATTTTTATTTATTTGCTGGGTGTGATGACAATAATCGACATCCGGTACCGAATCATCCCTGACACTATAACCATCTCTGGGATAATTCTTGGGATAATTCTCACGTCCCTTCAATATCCGGGAGTTTCCGGGCTTGTTCAATCTGTACTTGGTGTCATTATCGGTGGCGGCTCGCTCTATTTAATTGCGCTGTTCGGGGACTGGTTGTTTAAGAAAGAAAGCATGGGCGGCGGCGATATCAAACTGGCAGGGATGTTTGGCGCCTTTTTAGGATGGAAACTCACGCTGCTGGGGCTCTTTTTTGGGTTTGTGGTTGGGGCAATTTACGGCGGTATAATGATTGCACTAAATAAACTTCAGTCAGATACCGCCAATTCCGGAGGAAATCAAACAGTATCAGGAATTGCCGGAGGATCTGATACAACTACGGATGACCCGCTTGATAGCGCTCAATCTGCTACGGCAATCCCTTTTGGTCCGGCGCTTGGGGTTGGTGCTTTATTGAGCCTTTTCTGGGGCGAAGCGTTGTTGCGGTGGTACCTGACGACATTTTTTTAAGATGATATCTATAGTTGATTTATTACAAGGGGAACGGGTAGCACACATTTCATGAGTACAGAAACACAAAAACGGTTAGGGGATATTCTCATTGAGTCTGTGCTTGTCTCCAAGGATGAACTGGAGCAGGCGTTACGCAGACAAGAACAGACAGGGGAACCGCTTGGTAAAGCCATCGTCAACCTGGGCTATCTCTCTGAGTACGAGTTGCTGGAAGCGCTGAGCAAGCAACTTGATGTACCCTACCTTACCTTAAGTAATTATCTCCTCAATGCCGAAATTGCCAAATTGATTCCAGAGGAAATGGCCAGAAAATACATGGTGATACCTCTGTTTAAAATTGAAAAAACACTCACGGTAGGCATTAACGATCCCACCAATATCGTGGCGCTGGATGAGATAAGTCGGCATACCGGATATGAAGTTGAGCCAGTATTGTGTGCGGACCATGAAATCAAGGAAGCGCTGGACGAGGTATATGGCGTTGCATCGTCGATGGATCGCACAATGGAGGAATACCAAACTTCGTCGAATGGTGAAACCACTCAAGGTGAAGGCGAAGCTGAAGTTCCTATTATCAATATTGTGAACCTGATTTTCAAACGTGCGCTGAAGGTAAATGCCAGTGATATCCACCTGAATCCGGAGGAAGATAAACTCAGAGTCCGGTTCCGCATCGATGGGGTATTGGAAGAAGTCTGGAGCCAACCCAAGCGCTTTCAGGATGCGATTATTTCGCGAATTAAAGTCATGGCAAGTCTGGACATTGCCGAAAAACGCCGCCCTCAGGATGGTCGTTTTAAAATAACCATCGAGGACCGGTCGATTGATTTTCGTGTGTCAACGTTACCGACTGTGCACGGTGAAAATGCAGTCCTGAGGCTTCTGGATCCAACCTCTGTGAGCGTGGAATTAGCCCAACTGGGTCTGAATAAAAAACTGGAAGATTCGCTCCGCCGTTTAATTTCTGTGCCATACGGCGTGCTCTTAGTAACCGGTCCGACCGGGAGTGGAAAAACGACCACGCTGTATGCTTCCCTGAACGAATTGAACGATGTCGAAAAAAATATTATTACAATTGAAGATCCGGTGGAGTACCAACTGGAAATGATTCGGCAGTCCAATATGAACCCGAAAGCAGGAATGACCTTTGCCGCCGGATTGCGTTCGATCCTACGGCAAGATCCCGACATCGTAATGGTTGGGGAGATCCGTGATGGTGAAACAGCCACGGTTGCAGTTCAAGCCGCGCTCACCGGACACTTGGTCCTTAGCACATTACATACCAATGATGCTCCTGGCGCACTGACCCGATTGGTTGATATGGGCGTCGAACCGTTTCTCGTAGCATCAGCAACCAGCGGGATTTTAGCACAACGATTAGTGCGGAAACTCTGTCAACACTGCAAAGAACCGTACACTCCGGACGACGCCGAATTGAAATCCCTGGGATTGGGCAAAGTAAAGAAAAAGCTCACCTTCCATAAAGCAGTCGGATGCAAAAAGTGTCGTAACTCAGGGTATTCCGGGCGGGAAGCGGTGTTTGAAATTCTTGAAATGAACGAGGAATTACGTGAGTTGGTGTTGAAAAATGCGAGCTCAGATACCATCAAAAGAGTAGCCATAAAAAATGGAATGACCACCTTGCGTCACGACGGATTGCGAAAAGTCGTGAACGGAATAACTTCTGTGGAAGAAGTCCTGCGGGTTACACGCGCGTAAACGAACGGTAAAACGGATTGTCTGCCAATGCCCCGAAACGCACCAAAATTGTTATTGGTCTCCGAATTAAAGCAACGAGTGCAAGCGCTCAAGCCAGTACTGTCTGCTATTGGAAAACTTGAGATTGCAAATTCGGGCTATGACGCCCTCCAGCTGTTAACTCTCGATTCATATGATCTGGTGTTAATCGATTTCGACCTCTCGCTCATGTCCGGCAATGAAACCGTCACAAGAATCCGGCGCGAAAATACACAAATTCCGGTGATTGTTCTTCCCAGAGAAGACAAATTTGTCAGTGATGTGGCTCAGGGTATTGAACTGGGCGCCCAAATGTTTTTACGGCTGGAGATGGCTCCGGAAACGCTCCAACAAATCACCGAGTCAGTATTACATCTTGGTCCGGTACCAGAGAAAGTCGCACAAATTAAAATGACCCTGCAGGCATTACACCGCGTCAATAATTTGGTCGGTAGTTCTCCAGAGATGTTCGAGGTGTATCGCCGACTGGAGAAAATAGTCGACAGTAATGTCTCCGTCCTGATTCGCGGCGAAAGCGGCACTGGCAAGGAATTGGTGGCGCGATTAATTCATAGTATGAGTCCCAGAGCCAAGAAGAGTTTTATCGCCCTGAATTGTGCTGCGATACCTGAAAATTTACTTGAATCTGAGTTGTTTGGGCACGAGAAAGGTGCATTTACGGGGGCGGCCTACCAACGCAAAGGCAAATTTGAACTCGCCGATGGTGGCACGCTATTTCTCGATGAAATCGGTGACATGAGCCCGGTTTTACAGGCGAAGCTTTTGCGCGTGTTGGAGCACGGAACTTTTGAAAGAGTTGGTGGCAACACAACATTGGAGACCGATGTTCGGATTATTTCTGCAACGAATAAAAATCTGGGTGAGGCCATTGCAAATAGCCTGTTCAGAGAAGATCTGTTTTATCGGTTAAACGTATTTTCAGTGAATTTGCCGCCGCTGCGCGTCCGAACGTCTGATATCGTGTTATTGGCCATTTATTTTATTCACAAATTCAATCAGAAAAATAATCGAAACATTCAGCATGTGAATGATGCGGTGTTTCGGAATTTACAGAATTATCCCTGGCCTGGGAACATCCGTGAACTCCAAAATGTGATGGAACAAACCATCCTGTTGGCTGAAAACAACCATGTTACAATGGATGATCTACCCGGCTGGATTCGTGAAAATGCTGGAAATACAAGCCGTTCAGGGCATCCGGGATTGAATGGAATACAACTTGCTTTTGAAAATACCGGAGAGATTTACGCGCTTGAAGATATTGAAATAGCGGCGATCCGTAAAGCCGTTGAACTGACCGGCGGCAACATCTCAAAAGCCGCCGATGAATTAGGCGTCAGTCGGGTAACGTTGTACCGAAAAATGGAAAAATATAGTATCGATCTGAAAGAATCCTAAATCCAATGGCGTTATACGAATATAAAGCGATGGACCAGGACGGCATGTTGGTCACTGGGAACTTTGAAGCTTCAAATTATGATGAAGCGGCGAATCATCTTGAAAATGAATTGCAATATGCCCCGCTCCGGATCAAAGAAAAACCGGAAAGCGCGCTGAATAACCTGATGGACCAAATGCAGAAGGTCACCCGTCAGGATATCATCAATTTTACCCGACAATTCACGACGCTGCTGCGAGCCGGTGTACCGATGCTCGGTTCTTTGGATGCATTGCGGGAACAGATTGATAACCCGAAGATGAAGAAGACGATTCAGGCTCTCTATAACGATGTCGAAAGTGGAACCAGCTTTTCAGGAGCGCTTTCCAAGCACCCGAAACTTTTTTCAGAGATGTATGTCAACACCGTGAAAGCCGGAGAAACCGCGGGTAATCTGGATGATGTGCTGGATAATCTGGTGCGTCAGCTGGAACGTGATGAAGAAACCACCGGTGAACTCAAAAGCGCGCTTCGATATCCTATGTTGGTGATGTCCGGGATGGCGATCGCTGTAGTAATCCTGGTCACCTATGTGATTCCCAAGTTTGCCAATCTGTTTGCCAGCGGAGACGCCGAATTGCCGGCTGCCACTCGAATTTTATTGGCCACCAGTGACTTTTTTCAGGCATACTGGCTCTATTTGATCGCTGCTATCGTTATTGGCGTGGTTGCATTTAAACGCTGGGTTAGCACCGAATCAGGACAGCGCCAATGGGATATGGTAAAGCTGAAAATGCCGGTATTTGGAAATATCCTGAGATTAATGTCGGTCTCCCGGTTTGCTTTTGTATTCCAGACGCTTAATCAAAGTGGAATGCCCATTTTAAAAAGTCTGCAAGTTGCCTCGGACGCCACCGGAAATAAAATTATTGGTGAGGCGATTGATAAAGTCGCTGATCGGGTGGAAAAAGGGCAGGGGCTTGCCATTCCGCTCAAGGAAACAAAGTTATTTCCACCGCTTGTTATCCAAATGATCTCTGTCGGTGAAGAGTCTGGCTCATTAGATGCGATGCTTCACAACGTGGCGATTCACTACGAAGAAAAAGTCAGCGAAATTACCGGTAATATTATGACGTATATCCAGCCGATCATCACGCTGTTTATGGGCGCAGTGGTTCTTATTCTCGCTATGGGCGTCTTTCTCCCGATGTGGAGCATGATGGACGCTTTTCAAGGGGGAATGTAAGAGACACAGTGTTAGAGTGTTGCAGTGTTGTAGTGTTGTGGTGTTGGAGTTCTTAATCTTAATCGTACTCTTAATCCTAATCTTAATCATGGTATACGGAAATACGGAAATACGGTATAAGGGCTGGATCGTCAATGATCAACGCCTTACTCATAATCGTAATTCCGGCGAAAAGCCCTTGGTCATCCACCATTTCCCCCTTTGAAGGGGGACACAGGGGGATGAATTTTCTTACACCGGCCCATTCTGAACCGAAAACGATCAATAGCGGAATAATCCTATTCTTACTCTTAATCCTAATCAGGGAATACGGGAATACGGTATAAGGGTAGAGAGTTCAGTGCACGATTATCAGAAAACAGCAAAATCGGGAATCGTCAATAGTGAATCAAGACGTCAAACGTTAAACGTCAAACCTGAGAAGAGTTTACACGAACATTGAATAGCGCTTGATCAATAACGTTCTTTTGAAAATACACCGTATTTCCTTATACCCCTATACCTTATACCCTATACCTTCCAACTGATACCATTTGGGTGCATTTGCTCAAAACGTGCGTGAAATGCTCAAAATTGCTCTGGATAACCACCGCGCCTCTGAATCACTTTATTTGGAATGATTTAACAGAGTGTAACATTTTGTAACACATTTTTTTGTCACGATGCAAAATTTTACATAAAAATGCCGTTATAAGCCATTTTCAGGGGAATTATAAGGCTGGCACAGTTATTGAAAATATAAATGGAAAAACGTATCAAAAAATGGGGAAGTCTGTATGAATCGACGTGGCTTTACGCTTATTGAGCTGACTATGGTGATTATTATTCTGGGTATTCTTGCTGCGGTTGCAATTCCGAAATTTACCAATGTAGCGGATATTGCCAGGCAACGGGTTTTTGAGGGAACCAAAGGGAATTTTGCTTCAGCAGTGAGTATTGCACATATGAAGACGAGAGTTGACGAAGTGATCGATAACGATATCAATCTGGATGAAGACGGGATTCTTGATGTGTACGCAAATGAATTTGGTTACCCACAGGACGCGGCTGGCCTGAGAAGAAACAGTTCAGATGCAGCAATGGCGGTCTGGGCGAATGTTTTGTCCACCGCTCCGGCTATCACAACGACCGGAAATGTCACGACTGAAAATTGGGTAGCCTCCTCAGACGGCGGCAACCCACCAATTTACACTTATACCTATCTGCCGCTTCAGGCCGGACAGGTCAATACCTTTAGTTATAACACGCGCACCGGAAAAATTCTGGACATAATAGCAACACCATAAAGTGTAAAAACGCACTTTAACATAGGAAACACATACTAAAACAAAACAAGAGGAGAAAGACATGAGGACGAACAACAAAGGTTTTACCCTCATCGAGTTAGTCATGGTCATCGTGATCCTGGGTATCCTGGCCGCAGTGGCAATACCACGGTTTGCGAATTTGTCATCGAATGCAAAAGCATCATCTTTACAGGGTGCAGTCGGAGCGGTAAAATCAGGGGTAGTCACATTTCTTGGTGAAAATAGTAATTATCCTACTAATTTGGCTTCCACTGCTGCTGACTCATTAATACTTAATAGTGATGATTTTACTATTACTTCTGGTGCGACCGTGAGTGGTGGTACAGAATATCCTGAAGGTGGCGGTACTTTATCATCAGATGCAACGGGTGATGATTATTGCATAAGTGATGCCAACGACAATTATGTTCATATACAATATGATGAAACGACAGGAACAGTATATGGGCCTACGAATTGGTAATTTGCCAACTGATTCATGTAATCTAACTTGTTGAAAACAATTGGAGCATGCATAATAATTAGATTAACAGGGAAGATCTAAGAGACGTGAGTTGCTGTTTCTATACTTCCCTGTTTTAATCTCAAAAAAGGTTGCTGAATGAAGACCATTGTAAGCCAGAATAGAATTAAGGGTTTTACTTTGATAGAACTGGTAATGGTCATTGTTATTCTTGGTATTCTCTCTGCAATTGCCGTTCCCCGATTTTACAAAATGAAAGATAATGCATGGTTTGCAGCATTCGAAAGTAATATAGGGGCGTTAAAAAGTGGTGTGGCAAATGTGTACACGATGAAGCATGGAGAATACCCTACGGTTGCGGAGCTGGTAGCGAATTCATATACCGTTAATGGTGAGACTTACGAGGTCATGGGGATGACAGATTTCGAGTTATCGCAAACTGTTCCTTCAGGAGTGGAGTTGATCGGATCGCTCCCTGCCCAGCCAGCATCGGGAACCTGGGAAGAGTTGTACGTTTACTCACCCAGCGAAGCAAACGCGAAATACTACACGAAGATCTGGTACAATGCAGATACGGGGAGTCTTGTAGATGGGCTGTAGATTTTACTGATAATTACAGTGTAATTGAGGAAAAGACGAAGGTCTATGAATCTTAACGATCTCATAAAAAAGATGGTCCAGAAGGACGCCTCGGATTTGTACATTACGGTGGGCGCACCACCGATGTATCGCATCGAGGGCGGCGTGTTTGCGATGTCGCCCAATAAGTTCACCCCGGAAATGGTCAGAAGTATTGCCGACCAGTTTATGACCGACGATCAGCGCGAGATCTTTGAACGCGAAAACGAAATCGATCTGGCATATTCCATCCGTGGCGTGGGACGTTTGCGACTCAATATTTATCGCCAACGCGGGTCAGTCGGTATTGTCATCCGGCACGTCAAGTCCAAGATTAAAACCATAGATCAACTTGGAATGCCGGATGTGTTGAAATCTCTGGCATTACGGGAACGTGGACTGATTTTTATTACCGGCGCTACCGGAAGTGGAAAGTCCTCGACACTGGCAGCGTTGATCGATTGGCGTAATACCCACCGTACCGGTCATATCGTGACCGTTGAAGATCCGCTGGAATTCCTCCATTACCATAAGAAGAGTATCGTGACCCAGCGCGAGGTTGGTATGGATACCAAGTCGTACCAGCGCGCACTGAAAAGCGCACTGCGACAGGCGCCGGATGTTTTATTGATTGGCGAGGTTCGCGACCAGGAGACCATGTCCTCGGCGCTAAAATTTGCCGAAACCGGGCACCTCGTTCTCTCCACCTTGCACTCGGTGAATACGAATCAGACCATGGAACGGATCATGAATTTCTTTCCACCGGAACAGCACAAAATGATCCAGCTGCAACTTTCACAAAATTTGCTAGGTGTGATCTCGCAAAGATTAGTCGAGCGCAAAGATACCAAAGGACGCATTCCCGCAGTCGAAGTAATGTTATCCACCCCACGCATCTCCGAATTGATTTACAAAGGACAGTTTGAAAAAATTAAAGATGCCATTGCTTCTTCAAATCAGGAAGGTCTGCAAACTTTTGATCAATCGCTTTATCGATTGTATAAAAACGAGATAGTGAATTATGATGTGGCAATGAAAGCGGCTGATAGCGCCAACGACCTCAGATTACGTATTAAAATGGACGGCGCTGCTGAGAAGGCGGGAGCAAAAGAGTCCGAGGATGAAACGAACAACATCGAGTTAAGCATTGAAGAAGAAGAAAAATGAATCCCGAAACACTTGATATGGTTGTGACGTACTTAACAATTATCCTGCTTCTTCTGGGTGTATTATTTGCCATATTTCCCAAACTGATTGTGCAGATGAATCGCTTGGGAAATAAGGTGTTATTCAGAGACGAGGTAATCCTGAATAGATTACGCGGTATGGGTCTTGTTTTGTTAATACTTGGCACGTTTGTGATAATTAATTTTTGGTTAAAGATATGAACCAGATTGTACAGAAAAACAGCGGTTATACTCTCATGGAAATGGTCATGGTGATTATCCTGTTAGGGATACTGAGTGCCGTTGCTATTCCGAGAATCAGTAATATGCTGGACACGTCCAAAGAGAACTCCACCAAACAGGAAATGCAGATGTTACGTGTTGCGCTGATTGGAGATGCTTCCTCGACCGTTGGAGGGGAAATGGCCGATAAAGGTTATATCGGTGATGTCGGTTCTGTGCCACCGAATTGGGATGCGCTGGTGAATAAGCCTGCGAGCGTCAGCGCCTGGAATCGCAATACGCAATCTGGATGGAACGGCCCGTATGTTGTCGATGATGGAGGCGATTTTAAAGAGGATGTGTGGGGTAACGAGTACTCACTCACGGATTCAACCATTGTAAGTGCCGGGCCAGACGGTGCAGTCGGCGACGCGGATGATATTAGTGTCCAGTTTCGCTAAGCCAGGCTGCAGAAGAAATGAATTATGACGGAAAACAAATTACATACCGAAGCAGGATTTACATTAATACAACTCGTGGTTGTCCTTATTGGTATGGCCTTACTGGCATCCATGGCATTACGGATTGTTACCGGCACTGTTCAACAGGCCAGAGAAAACCAGGCGCGTGCTGAAATGAGGGCAATTGTTGAAGGCATTCTTGGGAATCCGCAATTACGCTCAGAAGAGTGGCGAATTGATTATGGTTATGTCGGAGATGTTGGGAGTTTACCCGACAATTTGAACGCGTTAATCAGCTCAAATACCTGCGGTTGGAACGGTCCTTACGTGGATGTCAATTACCAGGAAGCGCCGGATGATTGGAAAACCGATCCCTGGGGAACCGGGTATACGTATGACAAAACGAATATGCTGCTCAAATCCACCGGTGGTTCAAAAGTGATTACTGTACCGATCGCGAAAAGTCAGAGTTTTATTCTCAATAACTCGTATTCTGTGCGGGTGAAAAATTTTAACGGTACGCCATTTACGGATGAGCAGGGAACAGTGTATGCGGTGAAAAATCCCTGCGAATATATTGCTTTTCAGCATCAAGATGACGATGAAGGTGTTTGGAGCGTAAGCGGTGTCCCACAAGGCCGGCGGGATTTTTTCATCGCAACAGGCGGTGATACCAGTTATTATGCTGTCAACGTTGAACCGGGACGACCTGTACCGTTTAAAGAGTATACAATCTATCCGGAATTTGGTGTGATAGAATATGTCGGAGGGTCAGCCGCATTATCCGGTACCGATAATCATAATTTAGCATTTTCAGTACAGAACGTAGGGGAACCAACATTTTTCGTCAATCGGTTGAAAATCCGGTGGGAAGAAAATACCAGTCAATGTTGGAGTGAGTTTACGCCCTATCTGGAACATGTTGTCACAGGCTCTGATACCCTGTGGAGTTATGCATCAAATGGTGGAGGGCAGCGCGCTGAATCCGGCATCAGTTTTGGCATTGATCCGCCTATTGAATTCACGACAGGACAGTTTGATTTCGATGAATTGAGTTTTAGCAGTGTAAAGACCGGCGCGGGATATCCTGTGGATATGCGCGGCACCCGGATGATAGTGATTTTCTATCTGAAAAATGCCGGTTCTCAGACGGTCGATTTTTTGACCACCTCGACATCGTGCGTGCCTGGAAATATCCAATATGCGGACAGTTTGACGACTGAAGCGGGATCCGATACTTCCAACCTTTCTTATTATTTGCAAAACACAGGTGATTTGAAGGTATATATGAACAGTTACCGCATGACCTGGGATACCACACCTTCATTCCTGGACTACTTCGAACTCAATACTAATGTACTTTTTGAATATCAGACGCACCGGGTTGCGAGTGGCAACAGGGTCAATTTGGGAGGCAATTTAATTGTACCTCCAGGTTTATCTATAGTGAATCATATGGATTTTCGTGACAATTTAGATGCCTCGTCCGCAGGCTACGCGAATATGAGTGGCGATACGGTCCGGGTAGCTTTTTATTCCATTGGAAATGACTCATTTATCGTTCGGGTGCCACTTGACTCGTCACAATTTCATTAAAACAGACTGAAACACTTATGAGAACTCACTTAAGAAATAGAAGCGGCTTTACACTTTTTGAACTTGTGGTGGTAATTATTATAGTTGGAGTGTTATCCACCATTGGGATGCGCTCGTTGAATCGGACGGTGGAAAACAGAAAGTATCTCGCCACCAAACAGGAAATGGAAGTCCTCAGGAAGGCCATCGTTGGCGATCCCGAGATTAAAGAAGGCGGGATGCGCGTCGACTACGGGTATGTCGGTGATACAGGACAGATGCCTGGCGCATTGGAAGATTTAATTACGGATCCGAGTGTCACTGGATGGGACGGCCCTTATATTAACGTGGATTTGTCCGAAGATCCGGAAGGGTATAAAAACGATGCCTGGGGTGATGCTTACACTTATGATCCCGGAACCTCTACAGGAACACCAACTCTTACCAGTGACGGGGCTGGTGAATCGTTTACACTTAATCTTGCTCAGAACTATAGTTCTATCATGAATAATACCCTCCGGGTTCGCGTGTATAACGTTGATGGCGTTCCATTAAACGATTTAACGGCTATCGTTCAGGTGTTATATGGCGGGAGCTGGCACGACTTCGCTTATGGTGATAAACAGCAATTTCGTATCAATACAGTCCCGGTTGGAAATCGTGATATCCGGGCTTTTTCCGGGGGAGATACGGCGTACACTTCGGTATCAGTCACCCCACAGAGCGATTATTCGACAAAAATGACAGTATATCCTGTCTATGGGACGATTCAATACGTGGGCGGCTCGGCAGGCGCATCAGGTGACGACCACGAAATTTTAGGTTTTACTGTTCAAAATACAGGCGTGGCCTCATTTGAAGTAACGCGAATGGTCCCAACCTGGCTAAACGGCCAATGCTTAAGTGGAGGAACTGCCTACCTCGAGGAAGTGAGAGTCGGGGGAACCACCTACTGGAAATGGGATACGAACGGTAGAACTGCCCGGGTGGGTTCCGGAAGTGAAATTATTCTGGATCAGCCATTAACGCTGGCGCCAGGGCAAACTGATATTGACCATCTGGTGTTTAAAGATCAGGATATTGGGACTGCTAGCGGAATAGATGTCTCTGGAGCAGATTATACTTTTCGTTTTATTCCGGCCGCAGGCAATTCATATCAAATTGCATTTTCTTTACCACAGAATTGTGCGCCAGCTCAGTTGGTTTTTAATTCTGCCACACTTCAATCACCACAAGCCGGCGGTCTTATTGCGCCTTCAACACAAAAAATCGCCGTCTCGTTCAATAATTCTGGTACACTCTCTTTTGATAGCAACGCATTGACAACCCAATGGAATCAGGGGAGTGAATGGTTAAGCCAAATTCAACTTGATGGAACACCATGGGATGTGAATGCTAGTTCTGGAGATAAATATCCGTTTCCTTCTACCATATCTCTCGATGCCGGGGCACATTCTGTGATATTACAATTTTCAAAATGGGCATTTTTCTCGGCAGGAAGTTTTATGTCGGATAAAAATCTGACTTTAACATTTCAGGATACTGGTGGATCAACACAGAGTTTAGTTTTTAACTCAGGTTCATAATCAATGCTTTGGATTGTCTTTGCTATTGGAGTTCTTTTCTTTGTCCTGGGCTTCTTTTTCTTTTTTGTCCCGGATAAAGTGCAATATCTCAATGATAAAAGCCGCCGCGTGGTGACGGACGACAGTTTCACTATTAAATATCATCGAACATTTGGAGTACTATTAGTTGGACTCTCCGCTCTCCTCTTTTTCTTGCATTTAATCTTTAAATTATAAATTTTTTCTCTATGACAAACCGTAACGAATATTTTATGAAACTGGCTTTGCGCGAGGCGGATAAGGCTTTCGCGGCAGAAGAAATTCCTATAGGGGCGATTGTGGTATCGCCCAAAGGAGAGATCCTTGGCAAGGGATATAACCAGCGCGAGCAGTTGAACGATCCCACCGCCCACGCTGAAATGCTCGCCATCTCTGCCGCAGCAAACACGATTGGCGACTGGCGATTAGATGGTTGCTCTATTTATGTGACGCTGGAGCCGTGTCCCATGTGTGCCGGCGCAATAGTGAACGCACGGATAGAAACGGTAATCTTCGGGACAACAGATACCGGAGCCGGAGCGTGTGGTTCACGCTTCGACATCTGTGGGAGTAATTTGCTGAATCACAAGACGAGCGTTGTCTCCGGAGTGATGGAAGAGCAGTGCAGACAAGTACTGTCGGAATTTTTCACACAAGTCCGTCAGCGAGGATCGACTTCGATGACCTGATAATGGGTCTGGTATAAAAACCGCGAATGCTCCGGAAGGAGTCTCCACTGAGAAACGCAAATATCCCATAGGGATCCCTCCCGGGAAACGCTAATTGAAAAAAATTAATAAGAATAATTTGCAAAATTATGGTAGAATATTTCGAATATACCATTAATTCTTATTAATATAATGGAAGAACATTCACTCAATACTTTTTAGATTGGATTCAATAATGGAATCTTTTAGGATCAATGGTTATTAAATAAACTCCCTCTTGTCTTCTCCCCCTTATGAAGGGGGAGAATGTCCGGCTTTTTAACGGACAAGTGGGGGTTATTGGGTCGTTTGCTCTGACGTAACCTGAGCTCACATAAAAGTCATAAAAATGTCATAAAAATGAATGGTATCCATTAAGTCAATCAATACGATTTTAACCTGAATAATTCATACATGTTACACAATTTATTGAGTTGTATTACTTCAAGGTCCTAGTTTGAACATCCTCGGCACTCTTCGACATCCGCCGCGGCGGATCAGAGTGACTTGCCGAGGTGTCATCTCTCAACAGAGACTCCTACTGGAGCTGAGCTTGTCGTCCCAAGGGGATCCCGCTGGGGAAGGGTAGACACCGGTAGAACAAGCAATCCTTTGAGTGGCAGCAAACTTCAGAATGTGATAGAAAGATCGAACTTGCATCCTGTATGAATTATCCCGGTTAAATAAACTCTTTTTCTACCGCCGTCTTTTCATCCCCGGTATTCGGGATTCCGGTGGGTTCGATGATAAGTAAGTGCACCTCACCGTGAGCAACCGGACGATGTTTAACACCTCTGGGAACTACAAACAGTTCATTCGGGCCAAGATGAACGTGCCGGTCTGGAAGTTCGATAGTCAGGTCTCCCTGTAACACGAGGAAAAAGTCATCGGTATCCGGGTGCGAATGCCAGACGAACTCGTCATTGGCTTTCACGACCATGATATCATGGCCATTGAACTGCGCCACAGTTTTCGGCGACCAGTACTCTGAAAATAGCGATAATTTTTCTTCGAGATTTACCTTTTTTGCCATAGGAAACCACTCCTTTCTTTCATCTTTCATCCTTTATCCTTCATCCTTAAACGGGAGTTTATTCAATCCGCCACCGTCATCCCAGCCGAAACCTGCTCGGAATGGTCTGCAACGATCAATTAGGGAGTAAGCTTGGTTCAAGGTTCAAGCCTTTCAGGCTTGAGGCTTTCTTGCTCTTTTCTTCCCCAGGCTGGCGCCTGGGGCTATGAATCTTGAAGCCCTTCGGGCTTCGGAGAGCGCCAATAACGCTCGCAAAAGTGCAGAACAATTGATAGAGTTTTACAAACGTATTGTTGGTTTGGACGACTTGCGAACTCGAAGAGTCAAAGCAGGGATGGAGAAATTTCTGGCAATCGCAATAAGCGCTAATAGCCCTGAGAAGGCTGTCAGCGCTGTATTTTTCTTGCTCCTCAAAATACAGAGCCATATCGCCCCCTTGCGCTCATATATACTGAAGCGTTTACAACCCGCAGTGAAGCACAGCAGCGCGAATATTATTTCAAACGGGGCGCAGGCAACATTGGGCTCCGGGATTATTTACAAGCGAGGGGGCTGTGGTGAGACGATGACATTTCTGCTTTGGCCTTGAGGATGCCGATATTATATTTATGCTCCCTTGGAGAGGTGTCAGAGTCTGGTTGAATGTGCTCCAGGAGGAGTCCTTCACCAGAAGTCCTCCTGGACCTCCCGGGACCGCACTCGAAATGCGGTGGTTTTCTTTTGGCTTGTTTTACATATTTTTTTGTATTCATACAGTAAAAGTTGTCATATGTATTATGTCTATATTTTAAAATCCCTGGCGCGGAACTATCACTATATCGGGCATACGGAAGATTTACATACTCGACTAAAATCGCATAATGCCGGCCAGGTGCGATCATCTAAGCCTTATCGTCCACTTGCGCTAATTTATACTGAAGCGTTTGAAACTAGAAGTGAAGCACAGCAGCGGGAATATTTTTTCAAAAGAGGCGGAGGTAACATTTGGCTCCGGGATTATTTACAAGCGAAAGGGCTGTGGTGAGGCGGTGACATTTCTGCTTTGGCCTTGAGGATGCCTATATTATATTTATGCTCCCTTGGAGAGGTGTCAGAGTCTGGTTGAATGTGCCGCACTCGAAATGCGGTGTCCCGTTCTCGGGACCGGGGGTTCGAATCCCTCCCTCTCCGCGACCAGCCCGGTGAACCGGGCTGTTTTTTTTCTGACCTGTTATGAAAAAAAGGTTATGTCCAGACCCCAAGAATATTTGCCGAATTAATTCCCTATCAAAACACTGCTTTAACACATATCATAACAAGCTTTGCCCTAACCGCAGTTCGGAAAAATGGTAATTAATCCTTTGCTCTTGGAGTGATGCCTTTTAAATTAGGCACGATTTTAGGGGACGAATAATCAACTCCCATTTCGAATTAAAACGCATACAAATTGTATAGTATTGTGATTTCCGGATTCGGGAGTTCCACCGTATGCAGCGCCGCAACGCTGCAAGTCCTTCCGTAATAAATTGTGTAAATCGATCAAGGAGGTTTTAGTAATGACGCGTAGGCGACTTAAGCGCAATGGGGGCTTTACGTTGATTGAAGTTCTTGTTGTAGTAATCATTGTAGCCATTTTGGCTGCTGTTGGTGTACCAATCTACACTAATTATGTTAAACAGGCCCGGGCTTCTGAGGCTCAATCTGCGATTGGCGCCATTTATAATGCTGCAAAAATGTATTATCAGGATACGGGTGATTGGCCCAATGATATTCAGAGCCAGTTGGAGGCGGAAGGATACATCAATCTTGATCAATCCCTGAAGCAGCGCTGGGAGTTCGAAATAATTGGCAGTAATCCGATCACAACTATTCAGGCGGTCAGTACTTCAGAAATGAAGGGTGGCGAAGGCCATGTGGTCACGTATGATGTGGAAACCGGTAAATTTACTGGCTACGGCGTGATGGGACAAAACGGGGAGCTACAGTAAGTTCAATGACTTTAGAAATTCGTGATTTACTGAAGTATTCTCTGGAAAGTGGTGCTTCTGACTTGCACCTCAGTGTTGGATCGACGCCAATGGTTCGAATCAATGGTATTATGAAACCATTGAATTTACCAACCCTGGAAGAACCCGTAATGGAGCATATCGCCGATTCGGTGATGAATGAGGATCAACTGGAAATGTTCCACCAGCAAAAAGAGATCGATTTCTCTACAGCGTTGGATGGATATGGCCGGTTTCGTGTCAACTTTTTCCATCAGATAAATGGATTGGCTGGCGTCTTTCGGGCGATCCCGGATGAAATTCTGAGTTTCGAAGAACTTGGAATTCCTCCTGTGCTGAAAAATCTGGCCTTGAAGGACAGGGGATTGATACTGCTAACCGGTCCAACCGGGAGTGGTAAATCAACAACGCTGGCGACCATGGTGAACCATGTGAATGAAAACCGTCAGTGCCATATCATCACCATTGAAGATCCCGTGGAATACCTGCATTACACCAACAATAGTTTGGTAAACCAGCGTGAACTCGGTGCGACAACTCATAGTTTCGCGAACGCGCTGCGTGCCGGACTCCGTGAAGATCCCGACGTGATTTTGGTTGGTGAAATGCGTGATCTGGATACGGTGCAATTGGCCTTGACCGCCGCAGAAACGGGGCATTTGGTGATGTCGACACTGCATACGTCGAGCGCTTCCAAGACCATTGATAGAATCATTGATATCTTTCCGGCCTCCCAAAAAGGGCAGATACGGTCAATGCTCTCCGAAAGTTTGGTTGCTGTGGTCGCGCAAAAGCTAATGTTGGCCAAAGATGGAAAAAGCCGGGTGCCCGCGTGTGAAGTGATGATAGCCAATACCGCCGTGCGTAACCTGATCCGTGAGGATAAAATTTTCCAATTGCCGTCCGTGCTACAAGCCGGAGGCACTGAAGGAATGCAATCCCTCGATCAGGATTTACAGCGATTAGTGAGCCAGGGGAAAATTGACCGGAAAACCGCTGCGCAGGTGGCGGATAATCCGAAGGTATTTGAGCAGAGTATTATTTGATTTAATGCAACGGTTACATCGAGTATCGACGAAAGACGGATTTACTTTTATTGAGGTGGTGGTCACGATGTTTATTGTGGCCATTGCAGCGATTGCAATGCTGCAGGGTGTGGTGTATGCAAAAAGTATGATTCGATCAGTTCACCTGGAAAATCGTGCGTTAGAAGAGTTGCAAAACTACATTGAAGAGTATCGCGCAGTCATTTCTGGTATTGGAGAAAGTAATCGCCATTATATCGTTGCACCAAACACCCCCAAACGGGTTGTGTTATCAGACGATGCTGATGGCGGACAAGTCGTCTACGGCTATATTGACAGAGAATCGCTGCAGAGACGCATTATCAGTCACACATACCGCAATGCCCCTTATTATCACATGAAAGCCTGGATTGAATGGGATGAAAATCCCAATGACGGTAAGGACATTGAGCGCCGGCTCGAACTCCAGGTCAGCCTGTTTGAGTTTCCCTAATGCGATTCAATAAACTCAAATCGAACGCAGGAATCACCTTCATTGAAGTGGCGCTGACCGGGATTATTATCGCGGCAACGACGGTTGGATTAATGTATGGTTTTATGAATGTGACGAAAAATTATCAACACGACTATTTGAAGATGAACCTGTATCGATATGGTAACATAGTGATGGAGGAGTTGAGTACAGATTTTGCTTTGGCCAAGGAAATCACGGTAACACCGTGGATGGACGGAACAGATCATATCCGCTTATTTGTCATTGATCCCGGTGCTCCAGGGCGCTACATCACGTACTCTGCTAATAAAAAGCTCGGAATACTCGTTAATGGTGAACCGTTACCACGCCATCGGGGACCCGCAGGTTCGAACAGCAATGTGGAATTCGAGTTCCCGAATTATGGTCAATACTTCGATGGAAGTGGTAACCCGCAAATCACTGTGGAAGATTTTTCTGTGGACAAATGGGTACAAAGAAATCAGCAATTAGAACCAGTGGCTGAGAATGTCTATCTCATTAAACTGCGTCTGGGCTATGAGTTTGAGACTGAGAATGGACGAAAAGTAATGCGGTATCAGGATTTTCAACGGCGAGTGTTTCTGACAAAAGCCTATATAAACCGTAAAAATACACCATGACAAAACCGACAAAATATATCAGCAACCAGCAAGGGCACGCGATCATTACCGCGGTTATTTTTGTGACAATTACCGTCATTTTGACCTTAGGGTATCTCTCGTGGGCAAGTTATGAAAAGGTAGCCTTAAAACGCCATTACGCAGAAGTGCAGGCAGAATTGGCGGCCAGAAGCGGTATTGCTGAAATGGTGTTTCCACAGATTGCTATCGCCCCGCCGAGCAAAGATACAACTTACGGGGTGTTCAATCTAACGCCGGGGACCTATCAAGGCTCAGAATTTCAAAAAAGCTACCTGGCGACCTCCAAGCCAACGAGGGGGAATAATTTTCGCTCGGCTTTTGTTGGGAAATCAACCGGCAGAGTCACCTATAAGAATACCAAAGGTGAAGACATCCGCGTGGAAAAAACGGTGTCAATTATGACTGCCCCTGATGATTTCTCAAAATTTATGTATTTCACCAGAAATGAAAAAGCCGGTGGCGGCGCCTACGTATTTGATGGACCAGGTGCGCGCAGAAATGTCACCTTTGGCTCCAATGATGTCCTGGAAGGCCGGGTGCATTCGAACGGGACTTTAGTGATGAGTAATTTTGGTTGCCCAACATTTTTAGGACATGTATCAACTTCTCCGGATGGGGGAATTAGTCTGGGAAACCAGTGTACACTGGATGGAATTCTGGGAAGCAATGATTCAAAATTTGATACCGTGGAAACGATACAATATCCACCACCGGGCGCGCTGGATCGCATCCGCAACGGCGCTACCTGGCGATTTGATGCAGGGAAGGAATTGGGGGGAAGTGATCCAATTGATAAATTGATTATGACTGAAATCCAATTTCAGCAAGGGGGGTTCAGAATATGGCAATGGCCTTACTTAATTCCCTCTTCGCAAAATTCGGATCCCGACACGGTTGCAATGTATCATCCGGATATGTGGACAGTGAACGGACGTTTCCATCATTTTGATTTTCCAAAACCGACTAATCCGGATGATTTTATTGAGGGGATGAATGGAGTGTTCAAGTCTGGTGATGAAGGCGTAATTTACGTTAAAAATGGACAGGTCCTGGTTCACGGTGTTGTCGATGGCAAGTTTACCATTGCCACCGACTATTACACCACGTACCGTGCAGCAGGCGGATTATTTGGCACTACTATCGATACGGTTTTTAATAACATCTGGATTACAGGCGATATTCGATACCTTGATTCTAATCCAACTACCGGACAGGTACAGGATGGCAGTCCGAACCGTCTGGGATTGGTTTCAGGCGCAAATGTTATTATTGCAAATACCCTACAAAACGGCGCGGCAAATAGTCGCTTGCATTCTGGAGTCGTCATTAATGCGGCAATTATGGCGATGCACGAATCATTTTTGGCCCACTACTGGCAAAATACAACGCAAGACGCCTGGGCGCCTCCGAAAGGAGATGGCCGCGGTCCAATGCGTGTAAACAACGGGAATACTACGGGCAACACCGATTACCGCGGGGTGATTACGCTGTATGGTTCTGTAGTACAAATGTATCGGGGATATGTAAAGCGAAACGCCCCGGGACCATATCCAACTGGTGATATCGGATATGACAAGGATTATCATTACGACTATAACTTTTTAGACTACCCGCCGCCACTCTATCCTGTTCAAACCACTGAAAGCGGCGCTGTATCAATGTCGTTGACAGATTATACCGTAGGAGATATTCAAACAGAATGAATGTAGGAATCGACTTAGGGCGCAAAGAAATCAAGATCGTGCGGCTGGATAAGTCCGGCGATCAATTCAAACTTGTGGATTATGGTGCCAAAGAAGTGATGGAAGGTGCGAAGGTTTTTGATCCGGAACAAATCAAGCAGACCCACACTGTGGCAGCACTTTCCAGTCTGATGGATGAAATGGACATTAATCCAAAACGGGTGAAAAATTTAGTGTCCTCGATGAGCGGGCGTCACGTGAATATGAAGGAAATCAAGATGGTGGAGATGCCATCGGATGAGATTGAATCGTCATTACAATTTGAAGCCCGGAAACATATCCCGCTTGATGGAACCGACGCGATTATGGATTATCAAATCCTTGGAGAAGATCCCAAAGAACTTGACAAGGTCAATGTGTTACTCGTCGCCAGTACCAAGAAAACGCTGGAACAGCATCTCGACACACTAAAGAACACCAAACTGAAACCAGGATTGGTTGACAGCGATCCGCTGGCGGTTACGAACGCATATTTTGCCAAGAATCCGCTGCCGGAAAATGGGGTGTTGGTTCTGTTAAATATCGGGGCGCTTTCTACGACGATTGTTGTTTGGGGGAGAGGCCAGCAATACTTTTCCAGAGAAATCAACATAGCGGGCCACCATTTTACGAAAGCAGTCATGGACAAGGCAAACGTTGATTATCAGGAAGCCGAACGCCTGAAAATTGAAAAAGGCGTGAATCAATTCCAGACCAAATCATCTGGCGAAACAGGGGAAAGTTCGTCGTTCTCCATAGAAGTCGCTGACCGCTCGATTTTTGATGAATTTGTGGAAGAATTGCGACGGTCGTTGCGCTACTACGCAAAACAGACGAACCAGAGTTTTTTCCAAAAGATCTTATTGACCGGCGGATCGGCCTCTTTGCCGGGCTTAACAGAATTTATTTCAGAGAAGTTGAATGTACCGGTTGAAATGTACAATCCGACGTTACAACTCGGATCAGAGACGATCAGTTCAATTGAGAATCCATGGAAATATAGCGTGGCAATCGGTTTAGCATTACGGGGAAATAACTAACAAATGGCGGATTTATTACGGATTAATTTGAACAAAGGTGAAAGTCGTGCGACCCGGATGGAACGTTTAAAAGAGCGTGGCCGGTGGATTCTGTTTTCGATTCTCATTGTGGTGCTGGTCGGATTGACGGCTGGTGCATTACATTACAATCACCGGATGGGGAACCTCATTGCAGAACGACAGCAGCGGGTGACAGAAATTAAACAAGAAATCCAGGCACTCAAGCAGGAAGGGGTCAACCTCTCCAAAGCCGACATTTTATCGTTGGATCGTCTTGAGAAAAGTCGGGTTTTTTGGGCACGAAAACTCCAGGCACTTGCGGCGAATGTGGCTACTGATATGTCGTTAACTGAAATTACTTTTCGGCACGGCCGTTTTATCATCGGTGGCATTACCAGAATTTATCCCGGTGAGCGGGAGTTTGATATTGTGAATGATTTTACCCGGCAACTACAGAATGATCCGGTGATTGACCAGGAATTCGGGCGAGTGAAGCTCCTGAGTTACAGTCGGGAGAAAATCCATTCGCAGCAAATTGTCACGTTTGAGATTGAAGCCGAGCTGCCCCATAAACGAGCAGCCGCGCCGTTAAGATAGTTTAGAATTTAGGAGTCGTATTTCTAATGAAGCGAAATATTTTCTTGTTTGCAGTCATTGTGGTGCTCACGCTTGCTTTTTGGATTGTGAGTACATCGATGTACGGCAATAAACCACACAAATTTCGGCAACTCCAGAGTGAGTTAGAGGATTTGAACGAACAATTGATCACCGCGCAGATTTTATCGAAAAAATTGGATCGGGTGTATACGTTGTTCGAACGAAACCTGGCCTTATCGGAACAAGATTCTCTGGCCGAAGATGCCTCCCTCCCGTTCATTAACTCTCTGACACAGACGTTGAAGGATCTGGACATTCAGTTACTGAGTTTAAAACCACAACCGCGGGAGAGCGATAATACGCATGTCCTGGCGCCGTATGAGTTAACAATTAAATGTACGTTCGAGCAGTTTGGACGATTAGTGTCTGAGCTGGAGAAATCACCCCGGCTGGTTAATATCGTGGAATTTAATGTGAATAATTCTGTTGACCGGATCACCCGGCTCCAGAGAGAAGAAGATTTGAATCACCCCGTCATCGAAATGAAAATCAATACGATGACGCTGGTGAAACAGTCGGGTGGGAGATCTTAATTTATGAAACGGACACAATTTCTCTGGAATTTATTAGTGACACTTGCCGTGCTCGTGATTTTGGTTGGGGCATTCCGTTTAAACTCGATGCGAAAGCAAACAGCCAGGGATGCCCGCGAAGCCAGTCAAACCCAGATGGGCACTGATCAGCGATTGAACCGAATCATCGAATTTCTTGAAGAAAATCTGGCCGCACGTGAGGCCTTCCAGTTCAGGATATCTAATGAACCGATGCTGTTGTCCAATGTGATAACGGTCTCAGGGGATCTTGCAGCGGTGCAGCGGCAGAATATTATCCGGGTTACGGCGATTATCGGTGCAAGCCAGTCCACGGCCTTGGTGCAATATGGCGGGAAGAATTATCAGTTAGGGGTCGGTGATACACTTGCGGGCGGACGAGTCGTGGACGTCCAATCGGAAAAAATTGTAATGCAATTTAATAACAGGCGAATCACTTTTCCTGTCCTTGGATTATCGATGTCACCTGAAGAAGCAGCAAAATACCGAGTGGAATAGGAGTATTGGAAAGCGTATGGGGAAGGAATTATACATGAAACGATTGTGTTATTTTGTTTTGATTGGGTTGGTTGTTTTATCAGTACGATCGCAAATCAGCGCTCAAAATTCTGATGAAGAAGGAAAAAATCTGGAACACACGGTCACCGTGCATGCGGAAGATGCTGAGTTATCCCGGGTGCTCGCTCTTTTGGCAGAGAAAAGTGGATACAATATTGTCACGGCTCCCGAGGAAACAGGAGACAGTCAGAACCAGCATCGAATTTCGGTGCACCTGGATAGTGTCCCGATATCGCAGGCAGTAAATTTGGTGGTGCGGGCCGCAGGATTGAGTTATGAAATTGTTGGTAATTCCTTTTTGGTGGCCAGCAAAAAGAAACTGGACGAAGAAGTCGGAATTCAGCCGCACGTCTTTCATCTGAAATATGCCAAAGCTTCCGAAGTCGGAGGATTTTTAGACGATTTAACTGATCAAATTACGATCGATCAAAGCGGCAATAACATCTTAGTAAATTCCAGCCCCAAAGTGATTGATGAAATCCAACGGGTGGTGAAGGAAATTGATGAGCCTGCCATCCAGATTATGCTAGAAGCTAGGCTTATTGAGGTAACGCTAGCAAATCAGGAAGCGCTGGGTATTGACTGGTCGAAATTATCGCAATTAACAACGATCCTTGCCGAAACGGGTGCTCCGCCCTTTTCCGGCGCGGGGAGCCTTGTCCCCGGGGTAACTTTCCGGCAGGATCAATTCCGTGGAGTGACGCAGGAATACTCACCGCTGCCTACTGGAGAAGTTCCACAGGAAATGTACTTCCAGCGTATCTCCGGATTAAATAATATCGGACATTTCAGCCGGCAGCTGACGGCGTTTGATGTTACGCTCGATTTTCTGTTAAAGAATAATAAAGCAGAAGTCCTCGCGAATTCACAGGTGGTAACATTGAACGGGCGCCCAGCAAATATCTCCATGGTGGATATCGTTCCGTATATTCTTTCCGCCGGCGGTGTTGGCGGGCAGGTACAGGTGCGTCGTGAGGAAGTCGGAATTAAATTAAATATCCTGCCCACCGTGAATAAAGACGGTTTCATTACCACAGAAGTTACCCCGGAAGTCAGCAGTATTTTCGATTTTATTGGCCCAGATCGGAATATTCCCTGGGTGAAAAAACGAGTTTCGACCACCACAATTCGGGTGAAGGATCGTCAGTCAATCGTTATTGCAGGACTGTTAGGTGTGGATCGAAAATCGGTGAAGCACCGGGTTCCCTTTTTCGGTGACTTGCCCTGGATTGGAAGACTGTTTCGACATACGTCGTTCCAGGATCAGAAGACAGACTTGATTATCCAAATTACACCACACGTGGTGCAAGACAATTACACTGGAATTAAAAAGTCCGATGCCATCAAAGAATTAAGCGGCGTTGTAGATGACTATTATCAATCGAAGCAAGATTCAACACAACAATCTGAAAAAGATTCACAGGCGGTACGGGAGGAATAGAATCGATGAAGGCAGCATATAAAATATTTTGGGTGATAATCGGGATTGTCCTCATTGCGATACACGCCTGTGATTACCGGAATCCGAGTACTGCAAGTAGTCAGGCGAATGCGGTGTATATACTGGATGCTTCAGTTGATCGTCCTATCATTTATGCAGACAATGGCAAAACTGTTGCAAAAATTACGGTCAGCCTCCGGAATGACCAGGATGAACCCCTGGCGGGCCGGACCATTAATTTTGCGTCCACCAGCGGGGCGATCACGAGTTCAGCGCAAACTTCAACCAGTGGATTAGCCGTCGCAACCTTTGACGATAAAGGGCGCTCTGCTGATAGCATCCGCGTGGTTTCGCGATACACTGATCAACAGGAAACCACTGTGCGGGACACTGTTTGGATTAAAGTGTTGCCGCTTGAGGAGCAGGTTAAGAATCTGCGTTTATTTAAATCGGACAACCAAATAGTCGCTGATCCTTCACGATCTTATACAGTGGACGTGCGGTCACAAGTTCTCGACGACGGGAATTCCCCCATTCCGAACGTACCGGTCCATTTTAAACTGATGGGCGGTAATCCACTGGGATATTTTACTGTGTCAGTGGATTCCTCTGATGACAATGGCTTTTCTTCCGTGATCTTTACTTCGTATCCCGGAGAAATTGGTGACGTGCAGGTTGTCGCTTATGTAGAGCGTCAGGATGCGCAAACCGCAGTGGATAAATATGGGTCAATCATCGATTTTGACGGTTTGAGTAAAAGCGCGGGTAGTATCATATTTTCTGATACGACTTCGTTTAGTTTGTTGTCTCCGTCACCATATGAGTTAACCCTGGTTTCCACACGTGATACTATCTTTGTCGATAACGGAGAAACTACTGCTCAAATTCAGGCCGCGTTGAAAGATGAGAATGAGCAGCCGGTACGTAACGCACAAATCAAGTTTTCTGCCTCCGGGAATATCGGTGTGATTAATTCGCCGGTGAAAACAGATTCATCCGGCCTGGCAACGGCGACATTTCGCGATTTGGGTGATCCGAACCGAACGGGTGTAGCAAAAATTAAAGCGATATATGAACATGCCTTCTTTGGAAAATTACAGGATAGTGTTGATGTTGAAGTCGTTGTCCGGCACATTGAAGTCAACACTGAACCTTCATCAATATCAATGCGGGCTGAGCATTATTATCTGCCGGCTGGCCCTGACGGTACAATCACAAAAACTAAAATCTACGCCACCGTTCAGGATTCCACTGGTGAATTTATTTCCGATAATGTTCCGGTTTACTTCACGCTGAATCCCAGCAATCGTGGTGTGATAACAACGGTTGCAGTTACCGGGGATAGCGGCACAGCGGAAGCCACGTATAATATGGGTATCGCTGCCGGATTAGTGAATATCATTGCTACGGTAAATACGAGTGGTGATAACGCTATTACCGGGCAAACTGCACTACAAATTCGGGCAGGATTGCCGAAGTATATCATTATACCACCCGCACAACCGAACAAAATTCAGGTTCAGGGCGGTGGTGGAATAGAATCGACAGCGATTCTGGCGCAGATCTTCGATGCAAATGGTCAACTGGTTGATGGGGAATACGATGTTGATTTTGAACTCGGACCAAATGTACCGACGGGAGCCAATATTAATAACAATGGGTTAACTGATGTCGCTACTTCGAATGCAGGTATCGCCTCTGTTACGTTAAATGCAGGGACGGGCGCCGGACCGGTGCGGGTAAAGGCCACGATCCATTTGGCCGATAGTATTATTCAGGCGATTAAAACTCCGGTTACCATAGAAGCCGGTGCTCCTGCATTTATTAGTGCCAATTTGGATCCGCTCTCATCAACAAAGGTTGGTGGTGGGATTTATCGAATGGAAGCCGGTGCGATTGTTCGGGATCAATACTCGAATATGGTTCCGGATTCCACGCATGTGTACTGGTGGCTTGAAAATGATTCGATTTCCGATGTCATTGGTACCTCTTTTAGCGGTAACGAAAACCTGGATGGTGATAGTTATCCTGGAAATGCGTACACGCAACTGTTTTACCCCAGTTCGGTGACTTTTGACACGTTTCGGTTACACGCAGTTTCCTGGGGCGCCAATGGTGATTCCGTCCAGTCGTTTGTGACCGTCAACGGTGAAACACCTCGCTTTCCGTTTAATCCCGGACAATTATTGTTAAGTGCGACTCCGCTTTTCTGGGATTTTACCCTTATGGGAAATCCGGCAGTCGTTCAATTTACTGCCACTTTAATTGATGCGTATGGAACGGCCATTGATCAGGGCCCGATTTTGTTTAGTGCCACTGGCGTTACGCAATGGTTAGATGCCGACGGCAATCCGTTGCAATTTCCAGTCGTAGTCACCAATGCCCAGGGGCAAGCCACGATAATCGGCAAGTTTAATATCGGCCTTTGTACGCCAATCCCGGGTACTGAGCCACCACAATATAATCCTTTTGAATCGGTGGCCAGCGCACAACTCCTCCTGCCGCAACAGGTTTCCAGTGATGAAGTTTCGATTAATTTTATTCGCTCGGTGCCGGAATAATAAATAGTCTTTTAAACATATAACGGAAATATAAAAATAATACGTATGAACACTTTTAATCCGCAGTTTGAAAAAATTGGTCAAATTCTTCTTCATTTGGACTTAGTGAACGAGGAAGAATTAAAACAAGCGCTGGAAGAGCAAAAACTTTCCAACGAGCGCTTGGGTGAAGTATTGATCAAAAAAGGTATCATTGGCGAGAAACAGTTTATTAAAGCGCTTTCGGAGCAGCTTGGTCATCGCATGGTCGATGAAGAAGAGTTGATGAAAGCGCCTAAAGATGTCGTCAAACTTATTCCGTCAGATTTTGCTCAGGAAAATCGCGTCCTGGCACTCGCGACCTCCGATAATACGGTGGTGGTCGCAATGGAAGATCCGGAAGATTTGGTCACGCTCGATAATATTAAAAAGTTGACTGAAATGAATCCGGAAGTGGTGATTGCAGGACCATCGGCGCTTCAAAAAGCGATTGACCGGATTTATGGTGAATTGAAAACGAGTGGCCAGGTCGAAGAAGCCATCTCTGGGATCACTATTGTTGCCGGAGAAGAAGATGATGCCGAAGAGGTGGATCTTTCTGAGGAGAATGTTTCTGAGGAAGATGCTCCGATTGTCCGGCTAGTGAATCTCATTCTGCAGGAAGCAATCAAGGAACGCGCTACGGATGTGCACGTGGAACCCCAAAGTGATTCCGTTTTAGTAAGAATTCGGACGGACGGCGTATTGCGCCAGATCATGACGCCACCCATCTCCTCGCTGAGTGGTTTAACCACGCGTATCAAAATCCTGGCCGGTTTAAATATTGCCGAACGCCGCTTGCCACAGGATGGGCGTTTCACTATCAAAGCAAAGAACCGTGAGATCGATGTGCGTACCTCCATTTTACCAACGATTCACGGTGAAAAGGTTGTGATGCGTCTTCTGGATAAAGGCGATTTCCAGATGGATCTGACGACACTCGGCTTTGACGATAATGATTTAAAGATTTTTCGTCGCTGGATTCAACAGCCGTACGGAATGGTGATTATTTCCGGACCGACCGGAAGTGGGAAGTCCACCACGCTTTACGCTGCGTTGAAGCAGATAAAATCGGAAGGTATCAACATTACTACCGCTGAAGACCCGGTGGAATATCAGCTGGGCGGCATTAATCAGATTCAGGTGAAAGAAGATATTGGTCTCACGTTTGGTTCGGTACTCCGTTCGGTTTTGAGACAGGATCCCGATGTGTTGCTCATCGGTGAGATTCGCGATCGGGAAACTGCGGACATTGCTGTAAAGTTTTCGCTGACTGGTCACCTTGTGTTCAGTACAGTACACGCAAACGATGCACCTTCTACAATCACCCGACTTATCGATATTGGCGTCCCGCCATTTTTGGCTGGTTCATGTTTAAACTTGATCATGGCGCAGCGCTTGGTCCGGACTATTTGTCCGAATTGCAAAGAGGAATACACTCCAACGCAACAGGAACTGTCGAGAATTGCTATCTCGGAAGAACAGCTCCAGGCAACCACTTTTTATAAAGGTCGTGGGTGTGTGAATTGTCGCCAAACCGGATATTACGGACGAACCGGGATTTTTGAGATTCTGGAGGTTAAACAACCAGTGCGTCGAATGATTTTTGATGAGGCAAACGAAGAAGAACTCAAAGAACGGGCCAATGAAGATGGGATGGTTTCGCTCCGACAAGCTGGAATCAATAAAGTATTAAAGGGAGTCACCACCATCGATGAAGTGTTAAGATCAACGGTTGAGGAAATCTAATGCCCGGTTTTACTTATGTTGTAAGAAGAGAAGATGGAACGCGCTTTGAGGGCAATCTCCAGGCAAAAAATATTGCCGAGGCTACTGAAGAGCTCCAAAAACAGGGCCACACCGTTGTATCCCTGAATCAGGAAGAGGAGGGTTGGGGAGCACTTGGACCTTTCGTCGATGAACTTCAACTTGCCTTTACACGATTAAAAAATCGGGTCCCGCTTAAAAATTTGGTGTTTTTCACCCGGCAGCTTTCCACTATGTACGATGCGGGTCTCACTCTTGAGCGATCTCTGGCGAGCCTTGCGCACGATCAGACGCATAAAAAATTCAAGAAAACGCTGACGAAAGTGAGTAATGACATTAAAAAGGGACTCACGCTTTCGGATGCAATGCGACGGCACCCGGGAGTATTCAGCAACTTGTATATTGCCTTAGTGCAGGCAGGCGAGGTCAGCGGTGGACTGCATAATGTCTTAGGTCAACTTGCCGATTATTTGGAGCAAATTCAGGAGACCAGGAGAAAAGTACTGTCCGCGCTTTATTATCCGATATTTATTGTGTCTTTTCTTGTGATTGCGTTGATTGGACTTTTTACCTGGATTATACCGATGTTTGGAGAAGTCTACGGACGACTCGGCGCGCGATTGCCGGGGCCAACCCGGGCGCTAATGGGAGTTAGTGCCACGGTGAGCGAACATTTTCTCTCCGTTTTGGCGATTATCATTTTGATTATTGTGGGCGTTATACTCATCTCGTTTACTCAGCGTGGTGGTTATATCATTGATCGCATCAAACTGCGTATACCGATTTTTGGCACACTTATCCACGACAATTCTATTTCCAAGTTTTCAAAAACACTGGGTATCCTTATTCAATCAGGAGTACCAGTGCTTGATTCTATGGCATTATTAAAAAACGTGGTGGAGAACAAAGTTTTTAAGCGTGCCGTAGTAGAATCGTCTGAGTTTATCAGAGATGGGTTAAGCATCTCTGCTGCGTTGAAACGCTCCGGGGAGTTTCCATCGACCATGCTTCAATTGGCCTCCACGGGCGATGAAACTGGCGAAATTGCCTCCCTGCTCGAAAAAGCCTCCGATTTTTATTCCAAACAGGTGGAAGCGGTTGTTGACAGGCTTACTTCCCTGATTGAACCGCTGCTGATCTTGACGGTAGGTGGGGTTATCGGTGTGATCGTTGTGGTCACTTATCTCCCGGTATTTTACCTCGGAATGGCTCTCAGCTCAGGAATGTAGCATAAAATTTTCGGCGGATTTGTCCCAGAGACCACGAATCTTGTGGAAATTTCGCAGTAAAACTTGATTGCTGGAGATCTGTTGGATAAATTCATCTGTTTATGAAGACGATCGAACAAGACCGCAAGATTAGTATCAAATCCATTCGTTCTTCTATTTCCGACGAAATGGAGGCGTTTCAGGATGCCTTCTCTCAATCAATGAAATCCAGGGTGTTTCTGATAAATAAGGTGGCGAATTACATTACCCGTCAGCGAAGTAAACAGATTCGCCCAATGCTTGTTATCCTTTCTTCGAGGGTTTGTGGTCAGAAACCAGATCACGATACCTATCAGGCCGCCGTATTAGTCGAATTAATTCACACGGCAACACTGATCCACGATGATGTGGTGGATGGTGCGGATTTGCGCCGGGGATTTCCAAGTATTAATGCCGTTTGGAAGAACAAAATTTCAGTTTTGATGGGCGATTATCTGTTCAGTAAAGCCTTGATTAATATGATTAAACTGCGGGATTTCCGTGCGTTGGAATTACTTTCTGATACCGCCGAGCGTTTAAGCAGCGGTGAAATTCTGCAGATTGAAAAAGCGCGCAGTGACGGCATGGACGAGGAAGTGTATTACGAAATGATTCGCGACAAGACGGCTTCACTCATCTCTGCAGCGTGTGAACTTGGCGGCATTACGGTAACGGATAGCGAAGAATATCATAAAGCGCTGGCATCGTTTGGTGAAAACCTTGGAATGGCTTACCAGATTAAGGATGACCTTTTTGAATTCGTGGGGCACAGCAGCATCATTGGAAAGCCGGTCGGAAAAGATGTGAAAGCGAATATGATTACGTTACCCTTATTGCATACCATGGAAAACCTGCCCGAGCGCGAATCAAAAAAGATGCTGCGGACGATGAAACGCGGCGCCAAATCCAAACAGGTGCAGGAAATTGTCGAGAAAGTTGCCAATAACGGCGGACTCCAATACGCGCGTGAACGATTACGCCATTTTTCGCAGGCGGCTATTGATGCACTTGATCCCTTCCCAGATTCTGAATACAAGCAAGCCCTGATAGACTTTACGACATTTAACGAAATCAGAAAAAAGTAACTCCAGCCGATTACGTATCAGCATGGGGGAGATTAATCCACACTCATTCCGTCGTCTTCTTATTATTCGCCTCAGTTCCATTGGCGATGTCGTTTTAACCACTCCGGTAATCCGGACCCTTCATAAGCAATATCCGGATATCAAGATCGATTATCTTATTAAAGAACAATTCAAAGATTTAATTGCTTATCATCCGGCGCTTGACACTATCCGTACTATTCCCAAAGATTTTTCATTCAAGCAGCTCGTGGATTTGCACAAGCAACTGCAATCCAGTGGGAAATATGATTTTATTCTGGATCTGCACGATAATTTACGCAGCCGGGTGCTCACTTTGCGGGGCAATTTGCCCTATCGGCGATACAATAAACATCGGTTCTACCGCTGGCTCTACGTTTACTGGAAAATCCCAACTTCAGCTATTGAACCCTACATTACCGATCGATATTTTGAAGCAGCCAGGCCATTGGGAATTTCAGACGATGGCGAGGGGCTGGACTTTTATTTTCCCGACGATTTTAAATTCGCGACCTCAAGTTTGGCAGCACAGGCGAAATCATTTGGCGACGCTGAGCAGCCAATTACTATGGCGCCTGGTGCGGCGTGGCCGACAAAACAGTGGTTGCCAGAACGGTTTGTGGAAGTTGGAAAACACCTCATTGATAATTACCATGCAACCATTGCGTTGCTTGGAGGTCCCGCTGAACAGGAACTGAGCGGACAAATTCGGGATGGAATCGATCGGCCGGATTCGGTGCTGGATTTTACAGGCAAGACTTCTTTACTGGAAACGGCAAAAATTCTTGAAAAAAGTGGATTGCATATTGGAAATGATTCCGGGCTTACACATATCGCCACAGCATTTAAGACAAAAGTGCTCGTTATATTTGGCTCGACTGCCCGGCCGCTTGCATTCCATCCTAAATACACTCAACACTTTATTGCGGAAGATCCGGAATTAAGCTGCCGGCCTTGCACGCATATGGGGAGATCGGAATGTCCGCTGGGACATCTCCGGTGTATGAAAAATGTACAAGTTGAGGACGTATTAAACGGGGTAAGACAATTGGGGATCGCATGAGCAGACGCTTTTGGCAATTGGTGTATAATATTTTCTCTGTGCCGCTGCAATTCGTCGGTTTCCACGTTATTGCGTTATTTTCTAAAAAAGTGCGCCTCGGCATTCGTGGTCGCAAATCCAGCAAAAAAAGGCTCAAACAATTTTGTGCCAACCGGAACCCTGACCATCCAGTGTATGTCGTACATTGTGCATCGCTGGGAGAATATGAAATGGCAAAGCCAATTATCGAGAGTATACGGAATCACCGTCCAGAGATTGATATTGTGCTGACGTTTTTCTCTCCTTCTGGTTACGAACAGGTTCAGGATAAAAATGCCGCGAGTATTACTGTTTATCTGCCGTTCGACTCCGTTCAATCTGTGCACCGGTTCTACAAAATGTTACAGCCGGAGAAATTGATTTTAACCAGTTATGAAATTTGGCCCAACCTCATTTGGCTGGCCAAACACTATGATATTGAAACTTATTTAACTTCAGCGAGACTGCGCAGCGGCAGCGCCAAAACCTGGCCGCTAATTCGCAATTTTTATTCTGACGTGTTTCGGGATATTGATCATATTTATCCAATCACTGAAAATGATATGGTGCTTTTACAGAAATATTTTACTTTGCCAGAGAATCTGGAAATCGATGTCTTGGGGAATACCCGGTATGACCGGGTTTTGGAACGATCACAAAACCATAAGGATACTCATTTATTGCCCCAGGGATTTCAGCATCAGCCGACCCTCATTGCCGGCAGCATTTGGCCGAATGACAACCGGGTGATCCTGCCCGCATTGTCTCAAATCCTGCAGGATTTTGATGATTTAAAACTTGTGTTGGCGCCTCACGAACCGAGCAAGCAGCATTTAAATGAATTGGAAGAGTGGTGTGAAAAAAATCAATTGCACTACAATAACTTGAGTAAAATGAATGGCTCGAGTGCTCAATCCCGTGTGGTGCTTGTGGATTCAGTCGGTGTGTTGGCTGAACTCTATCGTGATGGCGACATCGCCTTTGTAGGCGGAGCGTTTCGCGGATCTGTGCACAATGTGATGGAACCGGCGGCAGCGGATTGTGTGGTGACATTTGGCCCAAAATATCATAATTCCAATGAAGCAGAATTATTAGTCCAAAGTGGTGGTGGGTTTGCCGTTGAGAATTCAGAGGAGTTCAGAGCAGTGCTGCAGAATTTACTTTCAAACAGAGAGTCGCTGGAACGCTCTCAGAAAATTGCGCGCCGCATTATCAAAGAGAACGCCGGCGCCACGCGAAAAACCGTCAACCATATCTTGAATGAAACAGTTGAGGCGTAAACTGTAAACAGACGATGATTCACATTCAGCACATCACATACCGTCCTGAAAATAGCGGGAGTCCGATCCTGGATAATTTTTCCCTGGATCTCAGTGACTCTGAAATCACGGTATTACTCGGTGAAAGTGGAACCGGAAAATCGACTCTCGGTTTGTTATTGGCCGGAGCGATTGCACCAGACACAGGACACATTTTCATTGATGGCGTTGAATTATCTCAAACAAAAGAGAAGCCCGGCTTTCTGCATCAGAATCCCGAATATCAAATTTTGGCAACCACAGTGGAACGTGACATCGCGTTTGGACTGGAAAATACGGGTATGTCCCGGGAGCAGATGCGTTTAAATGTCAACGAAGCGCTAGCGTTGTTTAATTTGCACGACTACCGATCAACGGCGCCAGAAAAACTCTCCGGTGGAGAGAAACAGCGCACCGCGCTCGCCGCATTGTTGGCGCCTGGACACGATTTTCTCATCCTGGATGAACCAACATCATTTTTAGATGTCGAAGCACGCGAGAACCTTATTTCCGATATCCAGCGATTAAACGCATCCGGTATCGGAATTCTCTGGATTACACAATATCCTGAAGAAACCGCAATCGGTGATAGAGTCATCGTTCTTGATTCCACTGGAATCAAATCTGATCAGCACATTCATCGTTCAGAATATCACTTTGCGGAGACGGTTTATGAGAGTGAATTGTTGGAAGAAAATGCAATCCAGTGGAAAAATCCGTTGCTGGAAATTTCAAATCTCGAGATGTCCTATCCGGGAGTTGAACAATCGTCTGAAAAATTTGTGCTGAACGTGGAGTCGGTGAAAATTCATTCCGGTGAAAGGCAAGGCTGGTTTGGTCCATCGGGTTCGGGAAAATCCACTCTGGCAAAGATTTGCTCCGGAGTTCTCAAATCCGGCCGTGAAGCAATCCATACTTTTCTCGACCCGCAAGAGATTGTATATGTCCCGCAATTCGCTGAACAAATGCTCTACAGCGGCACCCTGGATCAGACTATTGAACTGCTCCAGCAGCGACCAAAGTTTGATTCAACGGAATATCGTTTAGCGCTTCAACGACATTTAATTTCTCTGGGAATTGATGCTGATGCGGTGTACCAGCGACCTGTTTGGACCTTTAGCGGGGGAGAGCAGCGCAGAATTGTGCTTGCGGTCGCCCTGGCACTGGAACCGCAATTGTTAATTTTAGACGAGCCAACTATTGGAATTAGTCCTGGTGATCGCAATAAATTAAATCAGATATTTACTTCCGGGTCAATTCCTGCTATAATTTGCATCTCACACGAATATCACTTTTTACGCCAGGTCACTCACTCAGGCGTGTATTTCGAAAATGGCACAGTCAGCTCGCCAGGTTCGTGGGAGAAACTCGATAATAAATATGACGCTGGTAATACAAACAAAAAGAACCACAGGAGACTGGAGAGCATAACCGACATCGTATGAAATCCTCCCCACCTCAAATTTTTACAACACCTAATCTGCTCAGTATGTCCAGAGCATTTTTAGTGGTGCCGATTATTGTTTCTCTGGAGACTGAGCGGTTGGCGGCGGCCCTCTTTTTTATGGCGTTCGGCGTGGTCACCGATTTTCTGGATGGTTTCCTGGCGCGATCTCAGAATAGCGTTTCTTCCTTTGGGAAAATTCTGGATCCGGTATCGGATAAGATTGCCATGGGAAGCCTGATTATTTATTTGGTCGCTTTCCAGGGATTACCTCTTTGGTTCCTGGCGATTCTTGTGCTCCGCGATATGACCATCGCCGGCAGTTCAATTTTTTTAATGAACGCCCACCGCAAAGCGTTTCAGGCAAATCTGAGCGGGAAAATCAGCGTCAATCTCAACGCATTGACTTTGTTAACATTTATACTTCATTGGGAACCTTTTTATTTATACATCATGTATGTAGCAGGTGCAGTAATGTTGCTATCGTGGATGCGCTATTTGCGATTACATTACATTTATCTGCGGATCCATTTGCAGCGAAAATCAGGAAGAAAAGAATATGCTCAGTAGTTTAAAGAAATTGAAATCCGGGTTGAAAAAGACCCATGAAAATATGATCGACCGGCTCAGCAAGGTATTTAGTGGCCGGACGAAGCTGGACGATGAATTGCTGGACGAGTTAGAGATGGTACTTATCGAAGCAGATCTCGGCGTTGATGCCACTATGGAGTTACTGGACCATCTGCGCGAGGAGTCGCGTTCCATTGGTGAAGTGGATTTGGATTCTTTGCAAGTAGTACTTCAATCAGAAATTAAAAAATTGCTTTCCAACGGAAAAAAGAGCGAGAATGGAGCTCCAAAGCCCTCGCCGTATGTTATTATGGTGGTTGGTGTAAACGGCGCGGGAAAAACGACCACCATAGGAAAACTGGCAAAGCGGTACAAGAGCGAAGGTAAATCGGTGCTGTTGGCGGCGGCAGATACTTTCAGAGCCGCTGCGATGGAGCAGTTGCAAACCTGGTCCAAACGTGCTAAGGTGGAAATTATCGCCAATCAGCAGGCCAAGGATCCGGCTTCCGTAGCGTTCGATGCGTCAGCCGCAGCCAAGGCAAGGGACGTCGATGTTCTGATTGTGGATACTGCCGGCCGGTTGCACACCAAGACGAATTTGATGGAAGAGTTGCAGAAGATCCATCGCGTGCTCGGCAAACAGATTGATGGCGCGCCACACGAAGTGATGTTGGTCCTGGATGCGACAACAGGGCAAAACGCCATCCAGCAGGCAAAACAGTTTAACGCGGCAATTCCGGTTGATAATATTGCGCTTACAAAACTCGATGGCACCGCCAAAGGTGGCGTTGTTATAGCGATAAATCGTCAATTGGATATCCCGGTAAAATATATCGGTGTCGGTGAAGCACTGGACGACTTGCAGGAATTCGATCCTAAAGAATTTGCGGAAGCGTTGTTCTATTAAAATAGAACGCCGTCTGCCGCGGCAGAACGCAGATTGAACAGATAACCGCACAGAAACATATAAACACTGAAAAACACCGAAAACACCGAAAAACTTCTAATACAAAAAATTCACCACAGAGCACCCCACAGCAGAGCGCAGAGAAAATACGATACAAATAGTACAAACCCCTAAACCCTTATAGCCGCATTCCCCTACACCCTTATTTCCGTATTTCCTGATTAAGATTACGAGTAAGAGTAAGATTAAGAGTATGATTATTCCGCCACTGATTGCTTTCAGTTCACGATTAGCCGAGGTAAAATAAATCATCCCCCTGGCCCCCTTCGAAAGGGGGAAATGATATTTGTTTATTCGGGTGTTGTCCGACTGAATCTAATGCTTGCGAGTATTCGGTACAGGGTTGTCTTTTTTAAAGTTTGGATAAAGTGATGAAGGAGATCTGCTCAAATTGGACGGAGGAGCACTTTTGTCCCCCTTCCGAAGGGGGACGGCTCTCCATCGGAGCATGGAGAGCCGGGGGATGACCGGCATTCACGCTTATGAAGGGTTTCAATGCTACAAACATTTCGCCTGCCGGGGCTTGGAAATCCCGAATAAAACAAGAGAATAAAATTATTCGTCAAATTCTCGACCCTTATGCCGTTTTTCCCTGATTAAGATTACGAGTAAGAGTAAGATTAAGAACTCCAACACCTCAACACTCCAACACTTGAACACTCCAACACTCAACCACTGTACCATTTCCCTCTTGTTGTCCCGATGTTGAACTATTACATTTACAAACTATATAAGAAAATAAAAAAGCGAATCAGATAAATATGAATAAACAGAAAATTAATTTAATCAGTCTTGGATGTGCCAAGGCGCTTGTTGATTCTGAGGTGTTGCTTGGCGGATTAAAGCAGCAGGAATTCCAGATCTCTGAGAATCCTGAGGACGCCAATGCGATTGTGATCAATACGTGTGGATTTCTCGAAGAAGCCAGGGAAGAGTCCATCGAGGTTATTCTTGAAGCCGCAGAACTCAAAAAATCCGATCCGGAAAAGAAGTTACTTGTGATGGGCTGCTTGCCGTCACGCTTTGATATCAAAGAGCTTGAAGACGCACTGCCGGAAGTGGACAAATTTTTTGAGCAGGGCAAGATGCCGGAAGTGGTGCAGTATCTCAGCGGTAAACCGTATATGGAGTTCGATCCAACCTATTGGCGATCACTGTTGACACCAAGCCACTATGCTTACCTCAAAATTACCGAGGGTTGCGACAACGGTTGCAGTTTTTGCTCGATTCCGCTGATGCGTGGAAAGCAAGTCAGCCGCACTATCAATTCATTGATGAAAGAAGCAACCCGGCTTGTTCAGGGCGGTGTCAAAGAGATTATGATCATCGGACAGGATACCACTTCTTATGGTTGGGATTTACCGGAAAAAGTTTATCTCCACGATTTAATGCGTGAATTATCCGGTATCGATGGCCTGGAGTGGATTCGTTTGCATTATGCACATCCCGCACACTTCTCGCGAAAAAATATCCCAGTGATGGCTGAAGCCGAGAACATCTGCGCCTACCTGGATATGCCGGTTCAGCACGCGTCATCCCGGTTACTGAAACATATGCGACGTGGACTTGGCCGTGAAGGCATCCTGAAACGAATCCGGGAAATTCGCGAGGCCATCCCGAATATAGCGTTGAGAACTTCGCTGATCACAGGTTATCCTACGGAATCGGAGGAAGATTTTCAGGAATTGTTAGACTTCGTGGAAGAAGTGAAATTCGATCGGTTGGGTGTATTTACGTACTCTGAAGAGCCCGGAACGCACGCAGAGAATTTTGAGGACGATGTTCCGCAGCAGGTGAAATACGATCGTCGCGATGAAATAATGCTGTTGCAGCAGGATATTATGTTAGAGAGGAATCAGAAGCAGGTTGATAAAACGCTGAAAGTGATTATAGATAAACTCGATCGCGACCGCGGGGAATATATTGGGCGTACAGAGTGGGACAGCCCTGATGTTGATGGCATCGTGAGAATACCCCAAACTGAGTCTGATCTCGCTGTTAGTAATTTTTATGATGTGGAAATAATTGATGCAAGTGAATATGAGTTATTCGGCAACGTCGTGGAAACTTCAACGCAATTTGGCGCAACCGAAAAACAGAAAAAACTCGCTGTCCCTGCGTAAATAATATCGACACAACGTCAATAAAAAAAGGGCGGCAATTTGCCGCCCTTTTTTTCTTTCTCTCTGAAATTTAACCTTCTTAAAACTGAGTACTTGACTGACTACTAAAATCCATAGTTTTCTGCCAGTTATCGCCAGTTATACCAAAAAAGGTCACTAACTCCATACCGTCATTGAAGTCAGGAAAAATTCCATTCATCGTTGGATCAGGAATAGCATTTGCCCAACCTTCAAACGAATCGGCATTCCAGGTTATAACCGGGGATAGCATCACGTAAGCACCAGCTTGTCCGTAATATGAATAAGAAAAACTCGCCGTGATTGTCTGGGTGCCTGCCTCAACATTACCATAGAAACTCGCAGACACACTCAGGTTCTCCATTCCCGAACCAAGCGCGGTCATCAGTGAATCATACTTCTCGTTGACCATCTGCTCTAATACAGGAATATCGAGGTCGCCACTTCTGGAGGTATCAGCACCGCTATCCTGGTAATACCCAATGGAGTAAGCGTAATAGTGATAACCAGCATTTTCCACATCCACGGTTACTTCAACATTTTGTTGCGCATAATCGCTGACTACCGTTTGAACAGTGTCCTTGCCCACCGAAATTGCATAGGGCGGTAAAAGTGCTTTGAAATCCTGAATTTCAGGATCAAAAAGTTTGGAAATATTCACATTGAGTTGCTGATCTGAACCGTCACCGTTGAAATCGTCAGTGTAAATGTAGGGGCCAGAGATGGCGTCCTGGACTACGCTGAGGGCCATTTGCATCTGACTGATCTGCTCCGGAGTAATCCCCGTGGGAATCTCTGAGGTCGTGTCTTGCACGATGACCACGATATCATTGGATTGATCGTCGTCTTCACTATTCAGAAACGTAACCGCGGATACAAGTTTTGAGAAAATTCCGGAAAGGCCGTCAAATGAAGACTGCATCGCACCTGATTTTCGCAGGGTCAGGAAATCACCGTTTTGAGCCAGATGATCCATAATTGCTGTTGAGTCGTAGGGATCGAGGTCAACACTGTAAGCAATGGCAAGATATCCCAGTGATTTGACTGCCTGCAACGCTGAATCAAAGAGATAGACCTCGGTCAGATCTAATTCAAGGCTGTCGGCCTCCGGATTGCCCTGCATTTCCGGCGTAATGTAAAAGGCGAAATCCTGGTGCTCTTCGACCACCGCCAGCCGATCAAGGGCATAGTCCACTCGATCGATTACGTCATTTTCGAAGAGATCCTGCAGATCGCTGAATTTGGGTGGATCTTCCAAAACAAATTTTGGCAAGCTAGTAACCGCCTGCAAATATGTTTTTGGAGTCACTGAGGGGTCTTTTCCAATCTGCAACGGATCATTTTTGTACAGCTGAACGTTTGCCGGACTTGGCTTTGCAACACTCTGCAGTGGAACGCCAAACATCGTTGAGGTCGCCATAAAATTAGTCCAACGATCCATCTGTGCCTGAAATGATTGATTTTGCGTAATCATAATCAATTCTGTGAGGGCTGCACCGAAATTGGCTTGCGGATTATCCGGATCGTAATCTACCGCCTGGCGATAAATGCTGTTAATTTGGGTGAAATCAACCTGGGTGACATCGCTGGGAGGATTGTTCATAAGAGTCGTTAAATATTCGCCTAATTGCGTGTTTGCCGAATCAACGTACGATGCCGATTTCTCAGGATTTTTCTCCGGACCACTCGGCGATTTATCACATGAGATAAACGAAGCAAACATCAGTAAGCCCGTAATCATCACAAGTATTTTTTTCATTACATTCTCCTTAGTATGGGTGATAAGGGTTGGTTTTTTTATAGTTTGAAGGTCTGCAAAATCTATTTAGTTAAGAATAACCAAGATCTGCGCTACAATATGTGAGAAATGTCAATTCTCCTACCCCGCATGAGATGCAGACACTGTAATTTTATCCTACTTCCGCCTTATGATCAAGCTGTAGTTTTAAACGGGGTAAAAGTAATGATTGCCAGAGCATTGAACCGTCTCTTTTCAGAAATACGATAATGTCCGAAATCAATCTTGACCTTACAGAATGGTGTGGATAATTTACGCCAATATGGCAGACTTCAAATTAGTTTCGAAATACGAACCCCGGGGAGATCAACCCCAGGCGATCGAGGAATTAACCGCGGGTTTAGAGCGTGGAGACAAGTTTCAAACCTTGCTCGGCGTGACCGGAAGCGGCAAGACCTTTACGATGGCGCATACCATCCAGAATGTTGGTCGCCCGACGCTGATTATCTCGCATAATAAGACTTTAGCGGCCCAGTTGTACGGCGAATTCAAGGCGCTGTTTCCGGAGAACGCGGTCGAATATTTTATTTCCTATTACGATTATTATCAGCCGGAAGCGTATCTCCCGGTAACCGACACCTTTATCGAAAAAGATTCGTCCGTCAATGAGGAAATCGACAAATTACGACTAAAAGCGACCAGCTCATTGATGTCCAGAGATGATGTCATCGTAGTGGCCAGCGTTTCTTGTATCTATGGTATCGGTTCTCCCAAAGAATATCGTGACTTAATGGTGATGGTGAAAAAAGGTGAAGAGTACACTCGAAAAGCGCTCTTCTACAAACTTGTTGATATTCATTATTCCCGGAATGACCTCTCGTTTGAGCCCGGTACGTTTCGGGTCCGGGGCGATGTTGTCGAAATTTTTCCCGCATACGCTGATCACGCCATCCGGCTTGAGTTTTGGGGCGATGTGCTCGAGGATATTACCACAGTAGATCCGCTCACCGGTGAAATCATTGAATCGAAGGATGTGGCAGTCGTTTATCCGGCGAAGCATTTTGTGACTACTGAAGAAAATATGAAGCGGGCGGTGAAGAAAATTCGCGCAGAACTGGAAGAACGACTGATTGAATTGCGAGAACACAATAAATTACTCGAAGCGCAACGGTTAGAACAACGGACTAATTTCGATATCGAGATGATGCAGGAAATCGGGTATTGTAGCGGCATCGAAAATTATTCCCGGCATATCGCCGGCCGAGAAGCGGGTGAGCGTCCTAATACTCTGATCGATTTCTTCCCGGACGATTATCTCACTATTATTGACGAATCGCATGTCACACTGCCACAAATTCGTGGGATGTATAACGGAGATCGTGCCCGGAAACAAACGTTGGTGGAATACGGTTTCCGATTGCCGTCCGCTCTGGATAACCGTCCAATGCATTTTGAGGAATTTGAAGAGTCCGTCAATCAGGCGGTGTTTGTTTCCGCAACACCGGGACCCTATGAACTGGAAAAATGCGAAGGTGTGGTGGTAGAGCAGATTATTCGTCCAACCGGCCTGATGGATCCGGAAATTGATATGCGTCCCACCAAGGGACAAATCGACGATCTGATTGAAGAGATTCGCAAACGTACCGATGAAAATGAGCGCATACTGGTCACAACTTTGACTAAACGAATGTCCGAAGATCTAACGGATTATCTTCAGAATATGAATCTTCGGGTGCGGTATCTCCACTCAGAGATCGCAAGCGTTGAACGAGTGATGATTCTCCGGGATTTGCGCCTGGGCGAGTTTGATGTGCTCGTTGGAATTAACCTGCTTCGGGAAGGCCTGGATCTGCCGGAAGTATCTTTGGTTGCTATCTTGGACGCGGACAAGGAAGGCTTCTTGCGTTCTGAACGCTCTTTAATGCAGACGGCCGGGCGCGCGGCGCGTCACAAAAACGGTAAGGTGCTTTTTTACGCTGACACCGTTACGGAATCGATGCGAAAAGTCATGGAAGAAACCGAACGACGGCGGAAAATCCAGAATGCTTATAACGAAGAACACGGCATTGAACCGGAATCGATTTACAAATCGGTGGATGATGTGATGGGTTCTACAGCCATTGCAGATTCGAGAGCGCCTGGAGAGGTCAAAAAAGTTGCGGATGTCCGGGATAAATATTCGGCAGACATCGATAAAATGAATCTGCTTGAGATGATGCGCCAGGAGATGGCAGAAGCAGCGGAAGATCTGGAATACGAACGCGCCGCGGCGCTCCGTGATGAAGTAAAAAAACTGGAAGAAGAACTGGGCATCTCGAAAAAAGAGTCAATCTTTAATTTGGGGAGAAAGTAATGAAATTACTGGTCATAGGATCGGGTGGACGGGAGCATACCATTGCGTGGAAATTGGCTCAGAGTCCCAGGGTGAGCACAATTTATGTGGCGCCGGGCAACGCGGGAACGGCATCTCTGGGAGAAAATGTCGACCTGGATATTTCAGATCACGATGCAGTGAAAAATTTCGTCAAAGAAAAGAGCATTGATCTGACCGTAGTCGGGCCAGAGCAACCGCTGGTGAACGGATTAGTTGATTCTCTCCAAAATGAAAATTTACCGGTTTTCGGTCCCCGGCAAAACGCCGCCCAGTTAGAAGGGAGCAAAGCCTTCGCCAAATCTTTTATGAATAAGTACAATATTCCAACGGCGCAATCGGAGACGTTTACTGAATATGAACCGGCGAAAAGTTATGTGATGCAGCACGAGGAGCCGTTGGTTGTGAAAGCCAGTGGTTTGGCCGCTGGCAAAGGGGCCATTGTTTGCCAAACGCGTGATGAGGCGTTCAAGGCGCTGGAACGAATTATGGTGGATCGCGAATTTGGAGAATCGGGCGATCAGGTGGTGGTTGAAGAGTTCCTGGAGGGTGAGGAAGTATCGATTATTGCGCTGACTGATGGCGAATCCTATCAATTGTTGAGTCCATCGCAGGATCATAAATCTGCGTATGATGAAGACAAGGGACCGAATACCGGAGGAATGGGAGCGTATGCACCGGCTCCGGTTGCCACTCCCGAGTTGCTGAAAACCGCGATGGATTCGATCATTGAGCCGACACTGTCCGGTATGGTCGAAGAAGATGCGCCGTATGTGGGTTTTCTCTATTTCGGACTGATGATTACTGATGATGGTCCAAAAGTACTGGAGTACAATTGTCGACTGGGCGACCCGGAAACGCAGGTAATTTTACCGCTGATTGATGGAGACTTTTTCGAACTCCTGAATGCTGCTGTTATGGGACATCTGAAAGAAATTCCGTTTCGGCTCTCAGATCAATTCGCTACTTGTGTGGTGGCGGCTTCCGGTGGCTATCCCGTATCCTATGAAAAAGGGAAACAGATCACGGGACTGGATGAGATTTCCAGAGAATACACCAATGTTTTCCACGCTGGAACCGGCAAAACAAATAGCGATTACATCACAAACGGTGGACGGGTGCTCGGTGTGACTTGTCTTGGATCGACGCTCAAAGAATCAATCGATCGTACGTATCAGGAAATTGAAAAAATCCATTTCGAGGATATGCATTATCGAAAGGATATCGGCCTGAAGGGGTTAAAACGTTTAGGTGCAAAATAAATTTGTTCAACGGCGCAACAGTAAACTGATCGCGAATTAAGGAAACACACATGACAGAGCGAGAGAGATTACTGGAATTACAGGATAGTTTTGGAATTATCGGACGATCGGAAGCGATCTATGAAATTATCGAAACTATTGATCAGGTGGCACGGACCGATATTGCGGTGCTCGTGGAAGGCGAATCCGGAACCGGCAAAGAACTGATTGCCCGCGCAATTCATAGTCACAGCGCCCGCCGTCACGAACAACTGGTGACGGTAAATTGCGGAGCCATTCCCGTGGGAATACTCGAAAGCGAACTGTTCGGTCACAAAAAAGGCGCGTTCACCGGCGCCTCAGAAGAACGGAAAGGCTATTTCGAAACCGCGGACGAAGGGACTATTTTCCTCGATGAAATTGGGGAAATGCCACTCGAAACGCAGGTTCGGTTGCTGCGTGTGATCGAGCAGGGCGAGTTCATGAAAGTCGGCGGCTCAGAAAATATTTATGTTGATGTGCGCATTATCGCGGCATCCAACCGGGATTTGTCCCGGGAAGTACGCAAAGGTGATTTTCGCAAGGATCTTTATTACCGGCTGAAAGCGATTACGATAACGGTGCCTCCGCTGCGGGAGCGGAAAGTAGATATCCCCCTATTGGCAGAAAAATTTGCCTCTGATTTTTGCAAACGAAATAATATACCCAATAACGGATTTAGTGAAGACGCGTTCTATGAATTAAAACAATATGCCTGGCCGGGGAATATCCGGGAGTTACGCAATTTTATCGAGAGTATTGTTATCCTGGAAAAAGGCCGCCGGATTGATGGGCATCATATCCGCCGATATCTTCACAAAGATAAGGATATGGAGCCGGAGGATTCGGCCAAAGAATTTCAGAGTGATAACCTGCCGGTGCCGCTGAATAAATCCGTGGAACAGGCTGAACGGGAGCTTATTTTACAGCAGCTGTTTTTAATGCGTCGTGATCTTGCCGAGATGAAGAATCTGCTCACCGGAGAGCGACGACAACCCGAAACAACGGGCTCACAGATTCAATTGCCCGAACGCATCAGTAAGAATCTGCCAGCGAAGGTGCTCGAAAATTACGATGATATTGTTCGACACGAGGAAATTAGTCAGTTCGAGGATGTGCAGTCTGCGGAAGAAGCCAGCGATGGGATTATCCGGGATGAATTTGTCGGTGATGTCACAATCAAGGATGCTGAGAAAGAATTGATTCGAAAGACACTGGAGAAAAACGAGAATAATCGCCGGCAAACGGCCAAGGATTTGGATCTGAGTGAACGGACTCTCTACCGGAAAATTAAAGAATATGACCTGTAAGCGTTTAATTATCCCTGGGTTGATAATTTTGTTCGCCTTGTCCGGCTGTATGTACTCGTTTAAGGGTTCGCTGCCGCCTCACATTAAAAGTGTCGCGATTCCACTGATTAAAAATCAGACCGCCGAATATCGCATCAACGAAACCATCACAGATCTGTTGACGCAGCAATTTCTACAGGAAGGTGTCTTGCGGGTTGCGGATGAAAAAGATGCCGATTCGGTGCTGGAAGGAACCGTGACCCAGATCAGCGATGCTCCGCTAACCTACAATGAAGCAGAGCAGGTGGAAGAGTATAAAGTCACGATTAATTTAAAAGTGCAATGGTACGATAAAATTCAGGATAAAGTGCGGTTGGACCGATCGTTTAGCGGGTGGGGATCGTATGACGCGGATCAGGCAAACGTCACCCGGGAGGACGGCATTCAGGAAGCAATTTCGAAAATTACGGACGATATTATCAACGCGATTACTGCAAACTGGTAAAGTTAAAAGGAGTTACTGTGGAGCACGTGTATATCAGCGATATTGGGAATTATGTGGACGAGGAAGTGAAACTCAAGGGATGGGTGTATAATACCCGTTCCAGCGGAAAAATCTGGTTTTTGATTGTGCGGGACGGAACCGGAACAATTCAGGGTGTTGGGCTGGCGAATGAATTGCCTGAAGATGTGTTCGAGAAATTTGGTGATTTGACGTATGAAACATCAGTGATCGTAAAAGGCGTGGTGCAGAAAGATGACCGGGCGCCAAGCGGATATGAACTGTTGCTGAAGGACGTCAAAATAGTGCATCAGGCGGTTGATTATCCCATTACGCCCAAGGAACACGGCGTCACTTTTCTGCTGGACAATCGCCATCTTTGGGTACGGTCGTCCAAGCAGCACGCACTGCTTCGCATCCGTCATGAGGTGATCAATGCTTGTCGTGACTTTTTTAATCAGCGTGATTTTATTTTATTTGATGCTCCAATTTTTACGCCGAACGCCGTGGAGGGAACCACCACACTTTTCGAAACCGAATATTTTGGTGAAAAAGCGTATCTGACGCAAAGTGGTCAACTGTACGGTGAAGCAGGGGCGATGGCGTTTGGAAAAGTCTATGTATTCGGTCCGACTTTCCGGGCAGAAAAATCCAAAACCCGCCGGCACCTGACCGAGTTCTGGATGGTCGAGCCGGAGATGGCGTATTATGATCTGGACGACAATATGGATTTGGCGGAAGAGTTCGTGGAATATGTAGTACAGCGGACGCTGGAAGAGCGTAAAGAGGAATTAAAAGTGTTGGAGCGTGACACCAGCAAACTAGAAAGCATCCAGCGGCCATTTCCGAGAATCACTTACACCGAAGCGGTCGATATCCTGAACAAAGCCGGACACGATTTTGAATGGGGCGGCGATTTCGGCGCACCCGACGAAACCCTGATCGCAGAGAAGTTCGACAGACCGGTGATGGTGCATCGCTATCCTGCGGCTATTAAAGCGTTTTATATGAAACGTGATCCCAAAGATGAAAAACTCGCTCTGGGCGTCGATGTTTTAGCACCGGAAGGTTACGGTGAAATCATTGGCGGTGGACAGCGTGAAGACGATTATGATACGCTGCTCGGCCGCATCAACGAGCATGAATTACCCGTCGATCCGTTCCAATGGTATTTGGATTTACGGCGATACGGTTCTGTTCCACACTCCGGATTCGGGATGGGAATTGAACGGGCGATTTCCTGGATTGCAGGTATTCATCATCTGCGGGAAGCCATTCCGTTTCCACGGACAATCTCCCGGCTTAATCCATAATCAAAATAGCGAAGAATAGAATTTCTGCGATTTCCTGTTGTCGATGGAATCGTCCTTTGACTATTTTTCGCTATCGAATTTATACACGATCATAAATTCCCTGATAAAACCTTCACCGAATGAATATGGCAATAGACATTTCAAAACGATTTCGGGTGGCTGTCTTTGGTGGACGAGTCAGTTCGCAGGCCCTGTTGGAAATGGCGTACGAAGTTGGTAAACTCATTACTGCACGCGATGGAATTGTGTATTGCGGAGGAATGGGAGGCATTATGGAAGCGGTGTGTCATGGCGCCAGAGATGCTGGTGGCCTGACGGTGGGGATTTTGCCAACCGCTGATGCAGAAAGTGCCAATCCCTATGTTGATATTCCTATCGTTACGGGAATCGGGACTGCACGGAATAGCATTATCGCACGCTCGGTTCATGGCGGTATCGCCATCGATGGACGCTACGGGACACTGTCCGAGATCGCGTATAGTCTGGACTTTCAGAAACCGCTCGTTGGGATTGGAACCTGGGACATTGAAGGGGTGATTCCTGTGGAGAGCGCAGAGGACGCCGTACAAAAATTGTGGGAGATGATGTAATGGAGAAGCACGTTCACATTGTGGTAAATGGTTTAGTGCAAGGCGTTGGATTTCGCTATTTCACTTTCAAGAAGGCCAAGGAACTTGGACTAACTGGATATGTGCAAAATCTTCCGGACAGTACGGTTGAGATTGAAGCGGAGGGCGAACAAGGTTTGCTGCAGGAATTAATTGACGCAGTAAAAGTTGGTCCTCGTTCAGCGGTAGTCAATGAAGTGAACACCGACTGGAATTCGTATGTGGGCAAGTTCAACCAGTTCCAGGTGAAATATTAATGGCACAGTTGCTGAATTTTCATCTAGCACAAATCAACCCTACCGTCGGGGCGGTCTATGAAAATGCTGAGAAAATCCTGTACTATTACCAATCAGCAGTAGACTCCGGTTCTGATTGCGTCATTTTTCCGGAACTCGCCATTGTAGGTTATCCGCCCCAGGACTTATTACTTCTGAAACATTTCGTTGCAGAGAATAAAAAAGCGCTCCACCAGATTGCTGAGCAGATCGGAGATGTCCCCGCTCTGATCGGATTTGTCGATCAGCAGGATAATGCGCTGTACTCCGCTGCAGCCGTTTTATCCGGTGGCGAAGTACAGTCTGTGGTGCATAAAAGTCTTCTCCCAACCTATGATGTATTTGATGAAGATCGCTATTTTCGGCAGGGAAAATCTTCCGCACCGGTAACTCTCCAGATTCACGGCACATCCCTTCAGCTGGGAGTCCATGTCTGCGAAGATCTATGGGATAATGTACACGATACGAAAGTCGTCGATAATCTGGCCTCCGCGGGAGCAGATATTTTTATCAACCTCTCCGCATCGCCTTTTTATTCTGCCAAATGGAAAGAACGGGTAGAATTGGCTCGCAAGAAGTCTGAAGCATTTCATAAACCGTTTTTGTACTGCAATATGGTTGGCGGGCAGGATGAACTGGTTTTTGACGGCAATTCGTTTGCGCTGAATGCAAATGGTGAACTGATCAACCGGGCGCCGGCGTTTGAAGAATCACTGGTTCCGGTGGTGATCGATGCTGAGAACGGCGAAGGAAAGCGGGCAAAATTCCGGCAGATTTCCAGAGAAGAAGAGATCTTCCGGGCGCTGGCATTTGGGTTACGCGAGTATTGCCGGAAATCCGGATTTACCAGCGCAGTCCTTGGGCTCAGCGGAGGCGTTGACTCCTCTTTAGTCGCGGTGATCGCTGCAGAAGCGCTTGGCGCCGAAAATGTGTACGGGATTAGCATGCCGTCGCACTACTCGTCAGATCATTCGCTTTCCGATGCTGAATTACTGGCTAAAAACCTTGGCATCCATTATAAAGTCGTCGCCATTCACGATACTTTCGAAGCGTATCTGGAAATGATGAAAACACCATTCGAAGGAATGGAAGAGGATACCACCGAAGAGAATTTGCAAGCGCGCATCCGCGGCAACATCCTGATGGCGTATTCCAACAAGTTCGGCCATATGGTGTTATCCACGGGGAATAAAACGGAACTAGCATTGGGTTACTGCACACTTTATGGAGATATGACCGGTGGATTGGCGGTGATAAGTGACGTTAACAAGATGGATGTTTATGGCCTTTGTCGGTGGTATAATGAAAATCAGGGTTCCGAAATTGTCCCGGAAAGTGTGTTGACCAAGCCGCCGTCAGCGGAACTGAAAGACAATCAGCAGGATCCGTTTGACTATGAAGTCGTAAGTCCGCTGGTTGAAGAAATTATTGCAGGGCACAAAGGAATTCCCGAACTCATCGATGCAGGCTATGACGAAGAGATCGTGCGGGAAATGGTGAGAAAAATACGACACGCTGAATATAAGCGCCGGCAAGCAGCTCCGGGACTTAAAGTGACCCGAAAATCATTTGGCAGCGGCCGCCGGATGCCGATAGTTAATCATTTCAAAGAAGAGGAACTTTTTTAATGGAACTAGACCTGAAACAGTATATTCGAACGATTCCCGATTTTCCACGCGCTGGCATTATGTTTCGGGATATTACCACATTGCTCGAAAATCCTGTGGCATACAAGGCTGTTCTTGACGATCTGGAAAAATATTTCAAAGAGAAAAAAGTCGACAAAATTGCAGGCATAGAATCCCGGGGATTTATTTTTGGCGCCGCGCTGGCGGATCGCCTGAATACCGGTTTTGTGCTCATTCGGAAATCCGGAAAATTGCCCGGTGGTGTGCACGTAGAATCGTATGATCTTGAGTACGGTACCGACAAACTGGAGATGCACAAAGATTCCATCAAACCGGACGAGTCGGTTGTGCTGATCGATGATTTGCTGGCGACCGGCGGAACTATCTCTGCTGCGGTAAAATTGATTGAACAAGCGAAAGGTGTTGTGGCCGGCATCGGCTTCGTGATCGAACTGGATGCTTTGAAAGGCCGCGAGCAGCTTAACGGTTATGATGTTCATACATTGGTGCATTATTAGACTACTCAGGTGTAAAGTGCGGTGAAACCTCTGTTGAAACATCGTTGGAAAATGCTACCGATTTTCACGGCATTCCTAATTGGCATAACTGCATCTTCGCTCTTTGCACAAGATGCCCCAGCTCCGGAATTAGTCTCGTCTGCCATTTGGGAAAAAGTTGCTGACGGACTCGACTTTCCAGAAGGCCCTGCGTGGAACGGTCAGGGAAGTGTATACTTTTCCAACGCGTATGGTGACTGGATTGGGCGCATCGCTTCTGCTCAGGTGGATACATTTCTGAGCCGCACTCCGGACAGTACGGTATTCTCGAAAACCAACGGACTCACGTTTGATCGCAACGGCAACCTATTCGCCTGTGATTTTGGCAAAGGCGCCATTCTGAAATTCAATAATAGTGGTGAAGTGAAAGAATATGCCACCGGATACAAAGGTAAACCCTTTAATCGACCAAACGATTTAGCGTTTGATCCGGAGGGAAACCTCTACTTTACCGATCCACATAATTATGATCCGGAGCATCCGGATGGCATCGTGTACAAAATATTTCGCTATACCAAAGAAGTCGTACCGGTCATCGAAAATATCGCATTTCCAAACGGCATCGCTTTTAGCCCGAATGCTAAATATCTCTACGTGTGCGAATCGGCCAGACACCGGGTGGATCGCTTTGCACTCAAAGAGAACGGTACTCTGGATTCTCTGGAAGTGTTTGCCGAACTACCCGGCGGAGACCCAGATGGAATAGCATTCGATCAGGATGGAAATCTGTATGTGGCTCATTTTGGTGGCGGCACGGTCGCGGTTTTTAATCCTGAGGGCGCCTTAATCAAGAAAATCCTCACACCAGGGAAAAAGCCAAGCAACCTTGAATTTGGTGGTCCTGAAATGAAGACGCTTTATCTCACGGAAGACGAAACGAATGCGATTTATACCTTTCACGTGGATACACCCGGATCACCGTTATTTTATTCTCCTCAAACACCTGATTGATTTTCTGTTTTCACACAGTCTCCATCAAACGTCTCTACCCCAACATCCGATAGATTTTCATATTTATTCAACAGTATCGGGTAGCTACAAATTTCATCTATTTCATTGGATGAAATTTTCCTCTTAATTCATACCTTATAAATAACTCAAAGAAATAATCGAGGGAAGAATGGATACTCTAACAAACATCTGGGATATCCTTGGAAAGCCTGGAATCCTGTTGGCGGCCGCCGTGGTTCTTGGCGTTATCGTACAAATTATTGTGTTCAAGGTTGGCGCTGGGGTATCCAAACGCACCAAAACACAATTAGACAACCTGGTGGTAAAATATACCCGTGGACCGTTCCGGGTGTTGATTCCGCTGCTGTTTGTCAATCTCTCGCTCCCGGTTATCGAATCATCAACCTCGAAAATAATCCAGAACATCCTCGATAAGTCCATCAGTATCGTCCTGGTTATTGGCATTGCCTGGTTTTTAATCCGGATTTCGCGCATCTTGCAGGAATATTTGCTCAGCCGGTACCAGATGGATGTCAGCGATAACCTGAAGGCGCGAAAAATTTACACCCAGATTGATGTGATGAATAAAATCATCACGGTGATTATTATCACGTTGGCCGTGGCGGCTATTCTGATGAATTTTGAAAAATTTCGTGAACTCGGCACAGGAATCCTCGCTTCTGCAGGGATTGCCGGTGTCATCATCGGTTTTGCGGCACAGAAAACACTCTCCAATTTGTTGGCAGGAATTCAAATCGCCATTACCCAGCCGATGCGCATCGATGATGTAGTTGTTGTCGAAGATGAGTGGGGTCGCATTGAAGAAATTACTTTGACGTATGTAGTTGTTCGCATCTGGGATATGCGCCGACTGATTCTCCCGATTAGTTATTTTCTGGAGAAGCCGTTCCAAAATTGGACACGAACTTCGGCGGATATACTTGGGACGGTGTTTCTCTATGTTGATTATTCTGTGCCGATTAATGATATCCGTGAGGCACTTCACCGGATTTTGGAAGAGTCCGAACTGTGGGATAAAGAGGTTTGGCGGCTCCATACCACGAATACCAGTGAAAAAACCGTAGAATTACGGGCATTAATGAGCGCCCCTGACTCCTCAACTGCCTGGGAATTGCGTTGTGAGGTCCGTGAAAAACTTATCGATTTTGTGCAGAAAAATTATCCGGATTCGTTGCCAAAACTTCGAACGGAGATTCGGAATACGCAATCGGGTCGGTTATCCGACGGTCGGTCACAACGGGAGGAGCAGGAAACTTCTGAAAAGAGTAAAGGATCAAGAGCCAAGAGCCAAGAATGAAGAGGTAAGAGCATGATTCCAATTATTAGTCCGAGTTGTTGTCTTTGGAGTGCATCAACCGTGTTGATGCATGCGCTAACACGGTTAGCGCACTCCAAAAGTCCCCTAAACCTATAGCTTCTATACTTTATCAACCATTACACCAATCAACAAATCAACCAAGTGCCGGGATTTTCTCTGCAGGAATCGGCCCAAGTTCCGATGCTTTGGCATTATCTTCCACTTGCTGCGGGTTTTTCGCTCCCGGAATTGCAACAGTACACGCCGGATGCGAGATGCAAAATCGTAAACTGACTTGCGCCATCGTCTGATCAGGATATGCATCAAACAGCGGTTGCATTTGTTCGAGTTGATCCAGGTATTTTTTCAATTTTTCTGGCGCAAGATTAAACCGCCGGTGATCGTCCTCGCCAAATGTGGTATTGCGATCGAATTTTCCGGTCAGGAGTCCAAAGAGCAGCGGGATACGAACGATAACCCCAATACCATATTCCTGCGCTTTCGGGAAAAGAACTTCCTCTGCATCGCGTTCGAGCAGATTATAGCGCACCTGGATACAATCGATGAGTTCGTGGTACTTATCCAGAAATTTCGCCTGTTCGGTCTCCTTGAATGATTGCACGCTCCAACCGGCAGACTTAATCATTTTTTGCTCTTTCAAATATGCCAGCGCTTCCCACGGATCGTCCCGTTCCAACTTGTCTGTATCAGGACTGTGCAGTTGGAGGACATCCAGTGATTCAACTTTCAATCGCTGCAAACTTTTCTCAGTTGCAGAGACCAGATAATCTTTGTCATAATTTTGACGGTACGGCCCATACCCGACATCATCTTGGTCCGAGCCGTGGTAAAAATCGTTTCCCGCTTTGGTTGCGATGACCACATTTCCGGATTTTCTGGCGGAAAGCACCTCGGCAATCAGATCTTCAGAATGACCAAAACCATAGACATCTGCTGTGTCGATGAAGTTTATCCCGCGATCGAGTGCTGAATTCAGAGCGTTTTTGGAGACCTGATCATCCGTCTCTCCCCAATCTCTGCCGCCGATTGCCCAGGCACCAAATCCAATCGTGGTTACCTTTGGTCCATTTGTTCCCAATGTCGCATATTGCATCTTAAAATCTCCTGTTTTGGAATTCTTTCTCTAAAATCGTTATAATTTAAGAAAGCCAGAGGAGAAATCCGGCTGACTTTTCCTTCCATAACTAAATGAAGAGAGCGCCAACAACATCTTGCAAATATGATTTTTGGAGGAAATGCCGATGGATACAGCAGCGAGTCACTTGCCAGACTTAAATTCAGGATATGAGGTGGATCAAAAATCCGTTATGAATTATCGGAAAAATGGTCACGTCAAAATAGAACAAGTGGCGACATCATCTGAAGTTAAAAATTATCGGCGGATTATTAGAGATGCGGTGATGAAATACAATACCGAGACAAAAAGTCTTGACGAACGCGATACGTACGGTAAAGCGTTTATTCAGGTAACCAATCTCTGGGAGAAAGATGAAGCGGTACGACAATTTGTGCTGGCAAAGCGATTTGCCCATGTGGCAGCACAGCTGCTGGGCGTCTCCGGCGTGCGATTGTATCATGATCAGGCGCTTATCAAGGAAGCCGGTGGCGGACACACTCCCTGGCATCAGGATCAATATTACTGGCCGCTGGATACGGATAATACGATTACGATGTGGATGCCGTTAATCGATGTATCGCAGGAGATGGGCACGATGACATTTGCCTCAGGATCGCATAAAAAAGGGCGACTGAACGATTTACCAATTTCCGATGAGTCCGAGGAAGTCTTTAAGGATTTGATTGCTCATCACAATTTTGATCAGGTGAATTACGGTTCACTCCGAGCCGGTGACGCGACTTTTCATTCCGGCTGGACTTTGCATTCCGCGCCCAGGAACCAATCAGAACAGATGCGGGAAGTTATGACCATTATTTATTACCCGGATGGCGCCCGGCTTATCGAACCACGCAATGAAAACCAGCAACTTGATCTTGAAACGTGGTTTCCGGGCCAGGAACCGGGAGAGTTTGCGGCAAGCAGGCTCAATCCATTACTTTATTCAGAATAAAAGAATAATACATCCCCGCGCATTATCATTTTTTGTAAACTGATTTTGTATTCTTGCTAAAAACAGTAATGCAAAGTCCCCGGGAAATACAATTCCCGTTTCTTATTGATTTATTTGGTGAGCCTCTATGAAATTTTTGCGATTGAAAGCCTGATAAATGAGTATTCCTGGCCGTCTTTAGTCATCCGCTACATTTTCTCGATATGTTAATAAATAATGGCATTCCGTTTGTACAAAATTTTGTAATAACAATGAAAGGAGTAACCAGTGAAGCAGTGCATTGCTTTGATTGTCTTGGTATTTTTATCAGTACCAGGGATGGGACAGCAGAAGACCCTCGTCAGTGGAGATATTGACCACGGTGGTTATGGCGGGCCGGAGCTGAAGTTAACAGCACTCAACGGTGAGTCAGAATTATTAGTCGGTGGTCGTGGCGGATGGATAATCGATCATACATTCATTATTGGTGGCGGTGGATATGGTTTAACAACTGAAGTTCCAATGAGTGACTCAACGTTGTTGAATTTTGGGTATGGCGGTCTTGCTTTGGAATTTATCGTTCAATCGGATGAACTGATTCATTTTACCGTCGGGACACTGATCGGTGCAGGCGGTACAGGATTACGCGATCGCGTTTTAGATGAAAATTTCACCGATGAGTTTGAAACCGATCCATTCTTTGTGCTCGAGCCACGCGTAACGGTTGAATTAAACGTGACAGATTTTTTCCGCATTGGTGCTGGCGTGAGTTATCGATATGTCAGCGGCGTGGATAAATTCAATCTCAGTGAGTCTGAACTCAGCGGAATCTCTGGACTAATTGTGTTTAAATTTGGTGCGTTCTAAAAGGGGAACTCGGACGAGATGAAGAAAAAAGTACTGCGGTATGTCTTATTCGTTTTTTGTGTCATATGTGGGAGCATCCTTTTCGCTCAGGAAAAAACATTATTAGATGGAGATATTGAGCACGGTGGTTTTGGTGCACCAGTAATCAAACTCACTGGTATAGATGGTTCATTTCAGGTGCTCACCGGCGCCCGGGGCGGATGGATTATCAATCATTCGTATGTCCTTGGAGTCGGGACCTATAGTACTCCCGATGAATTAAATCTTTCAGGGGATTCGTACGATTTTTCGTATTCCGGTTTTGAGTTTGAATATATTTATCATCCTGATGCGCTGTTCCACGTTTCCGGGACGATCTTAATTGGTGGCGGCACTTTGCACCAAAGCCATAATACTGATAATCCGCGGGTTACTGACGGTCTGTTTGTCCTTGAACCAACGCTGAATGGTTTAGTGAATATCACTAAACATATCCACCTGAGCGCAGGAATTGGTTACCGATTGGTGAGCGGAGTTGATTTAGAGCCTTATAGCAATTCGGATTTTAGTAATGTCTCCGGCACACTAGCCATACAATTTGGAAAATTCTAGCAGCCCGCATCCCATTACGTGACCACTCAAAGCCAGCATCAATTGGGCTGGCTTTTTTTATCTCTGGAGTATGCTACAAAGATGAATTTGTAATCCGTTATCTAACTTTTCTGCAATATCTCTGCAAATGTCTCCTGATTTTTTCCTCCGGAAGTCTTATTCTTATAGCAAAGTTTTATTGGACAGAGTAAAACCGTTGTGACAATAAAATCCGGGAGGATTTCATGGAAAATACATGGAAAACGTTCAACTCATCTGGTGATAAGCGAGTAATTGTGACGAAGAAATTACCTGGTGACAAGTGGCTGGATATTTTGACCAGAGCAAATTGTCGGGTAGAGGTTTGTACTTCCAAAGATATTTTGAGCAATGAGGAAATTAAATCTGCGATTGGGGAGCGCTGCAACGGCGTGATTGGACAATTAACGGAAGATTGGAATAATTCGTTGTTTCAGTCACTCAAGTCAGCCGGCGGGCAAGTTTACAGCAATTATGCGGTTGGATATGATAACGTCAGCGTGGATGCGGCTTCAAATCAAAACATCGCCGTGGGCAATACTCCAGGCGTTCTCACTGAAACCACTGCAGAGATGGCGGCTACGTTAACTTTTGCTGTTGCGAGACGAGTTGTGGAGGCCGATGATTTTATGCGCAACGGAAATTATAACGGCTGGCTGCCCACGCTGTTTCTCGGACATCAGTTGTGGGGCAAAACGGTCGGAGTCATTGGCGCCGGACGCATTGGCTCAACCTATGCCAGGATGATGGTCCAGGGACATCAGATGAATCTGATTTACTATGATATTTATCGAAATCAGCAGTTGGAAAAAGACGTTACGGCGTTCAGCAAATATTTAGAATCCCGTGGTGAAGGCAGCGTTTGGTGGAAACGTGCGGGAAGCGTTGAAGAAGTGCTGAGTGAATCTGACGTACTGAGTTTGCATCCCGTGCTGAACGAGAAAACCTTCCATCTGATTACTGCAGAGCGGTTGGCAATGATGAAGGACGATGCCATTTTAATCAATGTGAGTCGCGGCCCGGTCATCGATGAATCTGCGTTGGTGAAGCACTGTGAGGAACATCCTGATTTTCGGGCGGGTTTGGACGTTTTTGAGGATGAACCCGAGATGCAACCCGGACTCAACGAGTTGGAGAACGTTACAATTGTCCCGCATATTGCATCAGCCACCACCTGGACCAGAGAAGGAATGGCCATTTTGGCGGCTCGGAATGTGGCGGGCATTTTGAGCGGTTATCCGGCGTGGGATGCGGAAGACATTCAACCGTTTCTCGAGGATGATCCGCCCCAGGCTGCTCCGAGTATAATTAACGCCGAGGCTGCCGGCGTGCCGATATATAGCGGTGACTAAAGGATGATTAATCGAAGTCAGAATATATTTACTCAACGGAGTTAATATGACGAATCCACATCAGGAGGTTGATCAATTTATTTCAAGTCTCACCCCAGGGAATAAAAAAATTGTGGAACGACTGCGCGATATTATCTTTGCGGCAATTCCTGAGGTCGTGGAAGAGATAAAGTGGGGACACCCGGTTTATACATTGCACGGACTTTTATGTTATATCACTCCTGCTCAGGACTATGTATCCTTTGGTTTTTTTAATGGTGTGGAGCTAAACGATCCGAATGGAATTTTAGAAGGCAGTGGCAACAAACTCCGGCATATTAAAATCAAATCTCTTGAGCAGATACAGGAGCACCAACTTAAACTTTGGGTAATGCAGGCTACGGAGCTGAATACAAGAGACTAATCTCGTTTAATCACTCTGAGCAAACTCGTGTAAATTTTTTCTGAATGGTAGTGCATAAAAGGGAATATTTGTTCGTGAGAGATACCACTCGGGAGAAATATCTGCTTGCACGAGAAGTGAAAAATGTTTATCCTAAGACATCCAAATCACGTTCTATGATTGGAATAATTCAAAAGCAAAAATGTGAGTAATAATCGGAACTTGCGATTGCGAAGGCGTTGCGTAGTGTTATCGGGGATGTTCTTAATTGAGTGAAAACTTCGTTTTATTTTTCTATACATTTAAAATGATAGTCCTCGACTCATATTACGCCGCAGAGTAGTATCTGTTCGTAAGGCTTGATCCCTCCAAAAGCTCGACTCTGAGCAAGGGCCTTATGTGGCAGGATCTTTAAACTGGAATGTTAATTTTTGAATGACGATTGGATTTTCGGCACGATAATGATCCGAATCCTGTATTTCAAAATATTTCATAATATTTGGTGCAAAATTTTACTGAACGTTCAAATCAATGGGGAGGTATGTTAATGCGACATTGGGATTGGTCTAAACGAATCGTCGCTTATCTGGTGGTTGCAATACTGCCGGTAATGGCTTTTGCGAATAAACCTTTTACTACCAACAGTAATCTTGAAATAAATAATCTAAAAAGTGAACCGGTTTTTCGCCGTGCCAATAACTCTATCGGACAAGAGTCCGGAGTCATCCGCTATGTGTACAAAGAACACTTTGGGCCGCTTTCGGGATCGGCTGAGCAGATGGCCCGGAAGTATCTGGAAGCCAATGCTGCGAAATTCGGGATTGAAGATGCTTCAAGCAATCTTCAGGTAAAGAAAATTAATACCAGCCCTAGTGGACAGCATGTCACCTTTCTAGAAATGCATAATGGCATTCCGGTTTTTCAATCGGAAATTGTGGTGACACTGGATAACCAGAATTATGTGAGTTTCGTGGCGAGTGCTTACCGCCCAAATTTGGATGTGAAGACCAGCACACCTTCGATCTCATCAGAATCTGCTATTCAAACCGCTCGCAATTATCTCAATGTCTCCGGTAAATTGCTTGCCGAACAAAAAGCCACATTGATGATTTTCCAAAGTGAAAACGACGGCGATCTGCTGACCTACCGTGTCCAGGTGCCCACAGATAAACCGATGGGCGACTGGGAAGTTTTCGTCAATGCTGCAACGGCAGAAGTGGTGCACGTCAAAGACCGGATGATGTACGACGATGGTTCCGGGATGGTGTTTAATCCTGATCCGTTGACTACCGCAGGAACAACGTATGGTGGCGCCTATCAGGATTTCAGTGACGCGGATACTTCGTCTCTGAACGATGAACGCGTTTCGGTGACGCTGAAAGATCTCACCCTGGAAGGTGGAGTTTACAAACTGCAGGGACCGTATGCATTTTTGAGCGATGAAGAAACACCAAATGACGCCTTCCCTGAACTTGCCGACCCGAACGGATTTAATTATACCCGTGCCCAGCAGGAATTCGAAGATGTCATGGTATATTTTCATATTGATTCCACCTATCGGCATCTGATGGAACTAGGATATAATGTCCCAGGGCTGCTCCAGTTTCACGCTGATCCACATGGATTGGATGGAGCCGATAATTCCCACTATGTCCCGTCCGGCAATTATTTAGCATTGGGTGAAGGTGGTGTCGATGACGCTGAAGATGCTGATGTTATTTGGCACGAATACGAACACGCCATTCAGGAGCAGATAACAGGTGGGATGAGCTACACCGGTGAGACGATGTCCTTGCAAGAGGGCGCCTCGGATTACTGGGCCGCATCTTATTCTCGTGCGGTGTCAGAATATAGCTGGGGTGATGTTTTTACCTGGGATGGTCATAACGAATTTTGGGGCGGACGCAGTGCCGATTTGAATTGGGTTTATCCCGATGATTATGTATCCGGGCACAACGGTGGACAAATTTTTAGCTCCGCAATGATGCATATGTGGCCGACTCTCGGCAGAGCTGTTGCTGATCAAATTTTTATTGAGGCTCATTATCTTTGGGGAACGAATCCAGGAATGCAGGACGCTGCACAAGCGGTAATCCAGGCTGATATTAATCTCAATGGTGGAAGCCATCTCTCCACAATAGTCGATTGGTTCGATTTTCACGGATTGGTAAGCGCAGAAGATTACGTACCAACCATTGTGCATGAACCGCTTCCCGATACAGAAGATTTAACTGGTCCATATACGGTGAATGCAACAATTGGAGCAACCCAACCGCTGAATCCTGATTCAATCCTGGTGTACTGGAGTACTGATACGACCTTTAGTCACGTGATTACAATGACATCGCTGGGGAATGGCGATTACACCGCCGATATTCCCGGCGGTTTCAGTGGTGAAACCAACGTGCAGTATTATCTCGCGGCGACGGATTCAACAGGCAGCACTGCAACAGATCCTGCCGGGGCACCAACCGAATTCCATGAATTTCATGTGGGTGCCGATACAGAACCACCGGTGATTACGCATAATCCGCTCAGAGACCAGGCAATTATGCGCTGGCCTGCAGCCGTGTCTGCTGGCGTCACCGATAATATTGGTATCGCTTCTGTCGAGCTGCAATATCACCTAAACAACGATCCTGAACAAACCGTTGCGATGACTGATGACAACGGTGATGGAATTTATTCAGCGACGTTCAATGAAACGCAAAGTGAAGTCTCGGTAGGCGATTCCGTTTTTTACAAAATTACTGCCACGGATGCCTCGAGCCAGTCTAATCAAACTACAACACCTGAAGCCGGTGAGAATGCATTCGAAATCATTGATGCGCTTGGGGTTGTCCTGGTGATTGATGATGATGTCCAGGGGAGTCAGGGCAATCGCATTGTTACGGATAAAGGGGTCGTAAACCGGTCCCAGGATTCGTGGGGTCGCTCTGCCAGCGATTTTATTGAGTATTTGCAGACCTTGGGTTATGTAGTGGATTCCACCTCTACAGCGACTTATGATGCCTATGATTGGAATGACTTTGACGCTGTCGTGAGTTCCAGTGGTGCGAACACTTCCACACTTGACAGTGCTGACTACCGTGCTGCACTCGTTTCCTATGCCCAAAATGGCGGAAAACTTCTTATGGAAGGTGGTGAGGTTGGTTATAACTGGAACAACGACGCAGCTGTTGCAGGTAATGTTTTGCATATCACTGATTGGGACGGCGATGATTCCGGTGATATCCATTTACGTGAAGCTTTTGCGAGTCACCCCTTCGCCACGAATCCAAATGTGATCTTACCTACTTTTAGTATTAACTATTCCGGTTGGGGAGACCAGGATGCGGTAACAGCAGCTGAAGATGCAAAGTCGCTGTATTTTACCGATGATGACAGTACAGAGACCGGGATGTTATTATACGACAACAATCCCAATCCGACAGGTGGACAAATTGTATATTTCCCGTTCAACTGGGCTTCGATTACTGATCAGGCAGGCCGTGAAAACTTACTCGAGAATGCACTCTACTATCTTACAGTTCAGGAATCAGAACCAGTTGGACTGATTAGTGGAACAGTGGATTTAACCGATACTAACGATGATTCCGGAGTTGAGGTTTCCGTCAGCGGTCCTGGAACTTCCACGACCACAACCACAGCTTCTGATGGTTCATTTAGTTTTCCCGGGCTTTATAACGGTACGCATATCGTTACTGTGTCGCACAGTGGTTACTATCCTTATACCTTATCAGATACAGTTGAGGTAGTTGGTGGTGGTTCGGTAACGAATGTTAATTTTTCGCTTGACCCATTAGCAACAGGTACAATATCAGGGCAAATTTCGGTAACCGGCAGTGATCCTGTGGCTGATAGTGTCATTGTTCAGATAAATTCGCAAGGCATTGCTGACACAACTGGAACGGATGGCACTTATCTTCTCACCGGGATTATGCCTGATTCGGTTCTTATTCAAGCCTCAAAGCCTGGATATATCCCGACAGTAGTTCACACGTTCGTCGGAAACGGCGTAAATCTCACTATCGATATGGAATTACAGCTTAATTTGGCACCACCTGAAAACCTGGTGGCAGAAGATCAACAGGATACTCATGTACCGTTGACCTGGAATCCACCGCGGGTTGCCGGGCCAGTGAGTGAAGGATTCGAAAGTGGAACCTTCCCGCCATCCGGCTGGGATCAGATAATCACTAATGCAACTGCAAGTGATACACCGAGGACATGGGGTTTATATGATATTCCGCAGTACGTGCATTCAGGACAGTACGCTGCGGGCTTATGGTGGGATTATAACCAACAGGATGAATGGTTAATGACCCCTGAATTCACTGTTGGAACCAACGGTCAATTGGAGTTCTGGTCTTTTGCATATCAGGGTTCTACCAATGATGATCATTACTACGTTAAGATTTCGACCGACGGGGGAACGACCTGGAATGAACTCTTGGATCTCTCCGCGTTGCCGGTATACGATAATCCGGATGCAAATGATTTTAACGACTATCAGGAACCGTACACCCTTGATCTTTCTGATTACGAAGGACAAGATGTCCAACTTGCCTGGCAGGCCGTTGATGGTGATGGACAAGGTCTCTGGTATATCTGGATGATTGATGATGTTGCGGTCACATCTAGTTTGGGACTCGTGAAGTTCGACGGAGCGGACCTGGCTATGAACAGTCAATCAGCGGATGCGCAGCTGAAACAGCTTCATTTAACCAGAGAACTGGCAAGTACATCTCCGATGCGGGAAAATCCTGATTTCCGGTATGAGCCCCGGCAAGAAGCCGATGCAAGACTTATTAGTTTCCCGGAAGTTTCAGCACGAGAGGTTCAGGATCTCACGGGCTATCAAATCTATCGTGATACTAGTCCAAATATTGACGTTTTGAACGCAACACCCATCGCGAGTACTGGCCTCAGTACACAGGCGTATGATGATAGCGCTGTTGTGAACGGGACCACTTACTATTATGTCGTCACAGCTGATTATGGTGCTGACGGTGAATCACCTGCGTCTAACGAGGTACACGCTACTCCGTATAATTATCCGCCTTCTATCCCAACCGGCTTTACGGCATCTAATACCGGAACTTCAGTGAGTATGTCCTGGAGTGCAAACCCCGAAAATGATGTAGTCGGGTATAAAATTTATGAACGGATTGATGCCAACGATTGGGTAGCCATAGATTCTACTGCGGGACTCTCTTATAGTTTGACTGTCGAGAATAACCACGTTTACCAGTATAAACTTACTGCATACGATGACGAAGGAGCAGAAAGTCACTTTACCGAAACAATGGTATTACAGGTTGGTAATATTCCGCCTGAAAACCTGACAGCAGAAGGTGGGATGGACGGACATATCTTCCTGGAATGGAATGAACCGGGGACGCAGTTCACCATTCCGGATTCACTCTTCTACGATTTTGAAGACGGAGAAGCGGAATTTGTTGCAACTGGCGATTTTGCACTTGGTACACCTTCAGACGGTGCAACGAGTGCATACAGTGGTGATAATGCCTGGGGTACAAATCTGTCGGACAGTTATGGAAACGATGTACACTCTACATTAACCAGCCCGGAATTAAGTCTTTTCGGTTATACAAGTCCGATGTTAAAATTTTATCATTGGTTTGACACCGAATCATATTTCGATGGTGGAAATGTAAAAGTATCAAATGATGGTGGTGAAACCTGGACAATCGTTACGCCTGACTCGGGATATCCGGAAGACGCCTTTTCCACTGCGAATGATTTTCTCGGCGGTGAACCTGGATTCTCTGGCCATGATATTGGCGAGATGTGGCAGTCGGTTACTTTTGATTTAAGTGATTATGCAGATGAAACCATCCTAATTCGGTTTGATTTTGCTGGCGATGGCTCCATTAATTATCCTGGATGGTTTATCGACAACGTCACTGTTCTTGATAACACTGATTATTCGCATATGTTATTTGCGAATACAGCATACAATTCAGATAACGCCAAAGCGCAATTGCAGCTTGGTTCTTTGTCGCCGCGATCGACTAATTCCGCAGCGAAAATCAGAAGCCAAAGCGAGATCCAAAACGTTGATCCCAACAAAGTAAAACGACATAGTTTGTTGCGTTCGATCCAGGATCTGATGGGTTACAAAGTTTACCGTTCAACGGCACCGATTACTGACACCACTGCTGCAACAATGGTTGCTACGGTGATGGATACTACAATATTCGATGATTGGGGTGCCGGTGGAACCGGGTTGACGAATGGCACAACCTACTATTATGTCGTGGTCGCTGATTATGGTGTTGATGGCAGAAGTGCATCTTCAAATGAAGCTTCAGCGACTCCGGTAAATGAACCACCGCTACCACCTGACAGTTTAATAGCTTCGAATACGGATTTATCTATTAATCTGAATTGGGATGCCAGTATCAGCTATGATACAGAGGGCTACGTCATTTATGAAAAAATCGATGACGGTGAATATGTTGCCATAGATTCAACCAGCGGCACGAGTTATACCTATGATGTCGAAAATAATCACGTTTATTCGTATAAATTAACGACGTATGACCGTGATGGTGCCGAGAGTGTGTTCTCGGAGATAGTTGTTATTTCTATCGGCAATATTCCGCCGGAAAGTCTAGCGGCTGAAGGTGGTTTGGATGGACACATTTTCCTCGAATGGGATGAACCAGGTACCCAATTCACTATTCCTGATTCATTGCTTTGGGATTTTGAGGACGGAACTGCTGATTTTACTTCTACCGGGGAATTTGCACTTGGAACACCTTCAAGTGGTCCGGGCGAGGCCCATAGTGGTTCAAATACGTGGGGAACAAATCTCACAGGGGAGTATGGTAGCGATGTGCATTCAACGCTTACTTCTCCAGAGATTGACCTGACGAATTATGCAAGTCCTGTGCTGAAATATTTCCAGTGGTATGACACGGAAGGCTATTTTGATGGTGGAAACATTAAAATTTCTACGGATGGCGGATCGACGTGGACGATTGCAACGCCGGATAGTGGATACCCAGAAGATGCCATCTCAACCGCAAATGATTTCCTCTCAGGAGAACCTGCTTTTTCAGGACACGATGGTGGTACCTGGAAAAGAATTAACGTCAATCTGAGCGCTTACGCTGGTGAAACTGTTCAAATCCGGTTTGATTTTGCAGGCGATGGTTCCGTCCAATACGATGGCTGGTATGTCGATGACATTGTTGTGAAGGATGCAGTAACATTTGCTCATTCACTTGCTGGCAACCTGAAATCGGCAACTGATACCAAGCGAACGACTATCGCAACGAAAGTGCAAAATGGTAGAACTGGTCGCCTTGACCAACGGAGATCAGTTGCTCAAAAAACCAATAATGCCTTTATCCAACGGGTTGACAGAAAAGGACAGCCATTAAGTCCTTTCCGCTCCTCACTTGAGATTACTGGTTACAACGTTTATCGGTCTACCTCTGCCGGTGTTGCCACTACTCCGGAAAACCTCATCGCCACAGTTAGCGATACGACGATTTACGACGATTGGGGTGATGGAGGAAATGGCCTCCAGAACGGCACGCCGTATTATTATGTGGTAACAGCTGTCTATTCTTCTGGTGAAAGTACACCTTCGAACGAAGCAACTGCAACTCCAGTAAACGCGCCTCCACTGCCACCGCAGAATTTGACGGGTGGAAATAGCGGAGTAACCGTGACACTCAATTGGGAAGCCAGTACTTCGTATGATGTCGCTGGATATTATGTGTATGCAGCGCTTGAAGGCGGAGACTTTGCCCGGATAGATACAACCACTGAATTATCTTCAACATTTGATGTCGAAGACAACCACTTCTATGAGTTCAAGATTAGCGCTTACGATAACGATGGCGCTGAGAGTGGTTTTTCGAATGAGATTATGCTTCCCATCGGTAATCTGCCACCGGAACAACTCACCGCAGAAGGTGGGATGGATGGGCATATAATGCTCGAATGGAATCCACCAGGATCCACGTATTTGACGCCGGATACACTCCTCTTCAATTTTGAGGAAGATAACGGCGAGTTCAGTGGAGACAATGATTGGCAGTACGGTGAGCCGACCACTGATCCCACCGGCGCTTACAGTGGAACGTATGCCTGGAGTACGATTCTGAATAGTAATTATACGGTCGGTCCGTTGGAAAGCGCTCTCATTTCTCCTGAGGTGGATCTGTCAAATTATGACGCTCCTGCACTCGGTTTCTGGACTTGGTATGATATTGAGTCTGGTTTTGATGGCGGGAATATCAAAATCTCCACAGATGGAGGGTCTACCTGGGAATTGCTGACACCAAATGAGGGCTACGATGATGATGCGTTGAGTACCTCATTTTCAAATCCTCTGGGAGGTGAGCCGGCATTCACCGGTGAATCCGGAGGTTGGGTGCTGAAAACATTCGATCTGAGTGCCTATGCTGACGCCACCGCGATTTTCAAATTTGATTTTGGTTCTGATTCCAGTGTCGATAATCCTGGATGGACTATCGATGATGTGATGTTTTACAGCAACGCAGAAATGTATGTCAATGGTATGGCGTATTCACAGTATAAAAAGCAGGTAGAGGGTCAGTTTTCGAAACCGACAACAGCGACTGGCCAGCGCTTGAACAAACAGTCTGGCGCCGGTTTGTCTAACGAAACCCAGGCAGCCCCAGCGTCGCCAATGTACCGTGATATTCAAAGCTTGGCCGGATATAAGATTTACAGAGCAACCTTGCCGAATGTTGAGGTATCTGAGAGCACTCTGATCGCCACATTGGGTGATACAACGATGTACGACGATTGGGGTGATGGCACCGGTATGAGTAACGGCACAACATACTATTACGTTGTTGTCGCTGATTACGGTGTTGATGGAACAAGTAGTGCTTCCAATGAAGCCTCTGCAACACCGGTAAACGCGCCTCCGCTTGCACCCTCTGGATTGACCGCACACGTTGATGGGATGACCGTCTCGCTAACCTGGAACGGATCACCATCGTATGATATGAATCATTATGTCGTGTATCGCACTTCCGGCACAAGCGGTGATTATTCTGATGTAGGAACAACCGAGGATACAACATACAGTGACGAGCTCCCGGTTGATGGAGCGTATCGATATCGCGTGATGACTGTCGATAATGACGGAGCTCCCTCAGAGATGTCGTCACCGTCGTCATTTATGATGGTGGGGAATGTACCTCCACTGGTTTCTGCCGAAAGTGGTCATGATAATATGGTCCCGGTTGAAGTGAGACCGTGGACGCCTGGAACCGAGGTTGAACTTACATACGACGACAATTCAGCGGAAACAGGCATTGGAAGCGGGCAGTTGCCAATTAGTATGGCGGTCAAAATGACGCCGAATGGGGTTGGAGAAGTTAAAAACCTCAAATACTACTGGGCCAATCAAACCGGAAGTCAACAACCCGTCGTACCAATGGTTTGGGCAGACAATGAAGGTGCTCCTGGTGATGTGCTCTACGAGGGACCCGAATTTACGCCTGATCAGTCCAATTATTGGCAAACGCTGCCGGTAACGAATGTCTCATTTGATACTGTTTTCTGGGTAGGATTAGCGTATCAAACCACGGGTGGATCATATCTCGGACTGGATCAAAATGGGACGGAATATCTCAGATCCTATATTCAGAATCCCAATGACAATAGTTGGGTTGAAATTGGGGTCGTTGATCCTGATTTCGCTGGAAATCTTATGATTCGTTCGACCATCTTAGTGATTCCAGAGGATAAAGATGCGTTATCACAGCCGATACTGGCGTATAACCCTGTGTATCGCGAGGTTGGGCCTTCAAAACAGCGGTATCAACTCTTGAGTAACAGCAATAATTCTGTAGCGCGGGAGATTGACTGGAATGCAACACAGTCGTATGAAGTTGATTCTCCGCATAGCATTCTGACGGATTATTCCAAAGTTGCTGAGACTATGGATATTACTGATTTCCAGATCTATCGCCGGGCTGAATCGCAGTCAGATTTTTCACTGGTGACAACGATCCCGGCGTCACAAAATCTCTATAATGATCAACCGGTGAGTGGACAAACGACCTATTACTACTACGCGAAAGCGGTCTATGCACCGGGCAATCCTGAAAATATAAGTCCACCTTCGGATACCATAAGCGCAACTCCATCAGGTGTGGTGGGAACAGAAGATGCTGTTGAGCTTCCCACAACCTTTGCAATGGCGCAAAACTATCCGAACCCGTTTAACCCGACGACATCGATAAAATATCAACTTCCAGAGATGTCAAAGGTGAGAATCGTGATCTTTAATATGCTCGGTCAACAGGTACGGACATTGGTAAATACCGAGCAGCAAGCCGGGTATTATGAACAGGTTTGGGATGGCTTAAACAGCCGCGGACAGCAAGTCAGTTCGGGCGTATATTTCTACTCGATTCAGGCTGGCAAATATCAAAAAACCCGGAAGATGATTTTACTGCGATAGGAAGGAATAATTACTGAGCAGGCGGGTGACACAACCGCACTCGCCTGCTTCTTATAATTTTATACTGGCTCCAAAAGGGAACAGACTGGCTACTGTGTTCGGCAAAATTATACTATTGCAATTGGCTTGATTTTGACATTTGGGTCGCTTTATATTAGAAGCGTTCATTTATTTCTACCGAACGCTCAACAAAATTTTCCTTAAGCAACCCAGGAAGAGATTCTTTGAGGACATCTTTAACCTGTCTTCATATAGTTTTTATTACAAACAATACAAAAGGAGGACGAGTATGTGGCGTAAACTGCTACTAGGTATTTTTGCCTTCACTCTACTTACCGGATTTGTTTTCGGTAAACAAAACGATGTGATAGGCGAAGATCAAACACCCCAAGTTATTCAGAAAAATCGGGCTGATATGGCACGTGCAGCATCATTGCTTGCCAAGGATGCAAAGTACCGGAATGATAATCCTGCCCGCAATATTGCGAGTGATTATACTTATACCATTCCGGATATTGATCTGCCGGATGGTTCTGAAGCCAGTCAGGTTGTTAACGTGACTGACAATGAAACTGTTGGTACGGTAACCGTCGAATATGATTACACGACCAATTATGCTAGTGAAGGTTCATTTTCGGTAACGTCTCCAGATGGTACTACTATGACCATCGGTGCAGGGCAATCTGACGGGCATTATCTTATCGAATTGAGCGGGTTCGTTGGTGAATCCTTATCAGGCGATTGGACCTTTACCCTTCATGATTCATATGGAGATGGCGGTCAAACGGTAACCAATGCCACATTGGGTGTTGATGTTGCATCCACTGATCCAGTGGTAACTCTCAACACAGACTCCTTGGGATTTGGCGAACTTCCGGTTGGAATGTCCAACGATATGGTATTTACCATCAGTAATTCTGGTTCGGGTTCGCTAAATATCTCCGATATATCAACCGGAAATAGTGCTTTTAATGTAGACATGTCTTCAGCAACGGTCGCAGGGTTTGGATCACAGGATATCACTGTTACTTTTAACCCTGCTGGTGCAATGGATTATATGGCTTATCTTGAAATTACTTCAGATGCAGCCACATCGCCAGATACAGTAAAATTGACTGGTTCTGGTGTAGTTGTTCCTACAACTGGTGGTCCTGATGGCTATGGGTATATGTGGACTAATAATCTGGATGCAGATGGACCTGCATATAGTTGGATTGATACGACTGGCGCCACTGATGCGGGCATAGCAAATGGTGATGATTATCGAGGAACAATCGATCTCCCGTTTACCATTTCATTTTATGGCACAGACTACACCCAGATCACTGCCACTACCAATGGTTGGATTGGAATGGGACCATCCACTAATTATTCCAGTTCATACTGGACAAACACCACGTTGCCAAATTCCAACGTTCCCAATAATCTGATGGCTGTTCTCTGGGATGATTTTAAAGCAGGCGGTTCTGCGATAGGCTCTATTTTATATAAGACAATAGGTACGGCGCCTCATCGCCAATTCGTTGTAATTTTTTCTGATTTTGTACGTTCAACTAGCGACACCGATGGTTTTACGTTTGAAGTAATCTTTAACGAAGGTTCTGAATCATTTACTTATCAATATCAGGATGTAACTGGTAATGCCCTCGCAGATAAGGGCATTGGTGGTACAATTGGTATTGAAAATGCGGATGGTAGTGTAGGTCTCGAATACCTCATGGACGGTGAGCCACAATTAATTTACGATGGAATGGCTATTCACTTCAGTGTGACAGCACCGCCTCCACCGTTTTTCTCAGAATATATGGAAGGCTCCAGTAACAATAAGGCGCTGGAAGTTTATAATTCTCTCGCTGACACAATGTATTTGGACAATTACGAAATCGCACAGTCCGTCAATGGCGGTGGCTGGCAGTATTATCACCAGTTTCCCGCTGGCGCCAAACTTGCCCCCGGTGATGTCTGGACGATCGTAACTGACCAGTCATTTGCTGAAATGCAAGCTATTGCAGACGAAGTGTTAGGGTATCCAAGTGTCGTTCACCACAATGGTGATGATGCACGCGCCTTAATTAAAATCGCCGGCCCAGATACCACGATGTGTGATGTTATCGGTGTACCGGATGAGGATCCTGGTACCGGATGGGATGTTGCTGGTGTGACGAACGCAACTCAAAATCATACCTTGCTTAGAAAAGCGACAGTAACCCAGGGAAATACGGACTGGGCGGCTTCCGCTGGAACCGATGCAGACAATTCTGAATGGATCGTGTTACCGGAAGATACATACCAGTATTTGGGTATGTTCCCTGTTACGGACTTTAATGAACCAAATGACAACCTCACTGACGCCACCACCATTACAGAAGGTGACACCTTAGAAGGGACAATTGATCCCGAAGGTGACCTGGATTTCTTCACCTTTACTTTGGCAAGTCAATCTTCTGTCACTGTCCATATGTTGATTGATGGTATGTCAGATCTGGATGGTGAAGTTGCGGTTCTGGCATCCGACAGCACAGTGATTGCCACGGAAGATAGCCACGGCAGTGGTAGTGATGAGGAATTAAGTTTTAATGCACTTGATGCAGGCACGTACTACATTCTGGCTGGGTATTACAGTGATGTCATGAATCGTATGCCAACGGCCACAACCGGGGCTTATGCTATCACCTATGAAACCGGTGAAGCATTAGTTGATAATAATGAACCCAACGATAATCTAAGTACGGCCACTGAAGTAACCTTAAATGATACCTTATCAGCACTTATTGATCCAACTGATGATGTAGACTTTTTCACATTCACTGTTGATGGTCCTGGTATGCTCACGGTGGATATGTTCATCGAAGGTTATTCTGATCTTGATGGTGAAATTGGGTTGTATAGTGCTGACAGCACCGAGCTGGAAAATGCTGACTCTGGTTTAAGTGGAGATGATGAACAGTTGACGTTCGAGTTATCAGCTGGAACTTATTACGTTGCTGCTGGTCATTGGACTGATATCCAGAATAGATCGCCCCAAGCAAGTACAGGGCCCTATGCTATAGGTTTCGCGTTTGATGCCTATACCACAGGCGCAGTCGAAGGGCTTGTGACTGATCTGGATACAAGCAACCCGATTGAGGGTGCCGTAGTAATGTCCGGTGGTGCATCAGATACAACCGACGCGACCGGTTACTATCTGTTAGAAGATGTACCAGTCGGTTTACGCCAGGTGGTGTTTATGGCTTCCGGATACCAGGAAGCTATGCACAATGTCGAGGTCGCACTTTCTGATACAGTAACACAAAATGCCACACTTTATCCTGTCTCAACCGATGTCGTGTATGAAAACGGCTTTGAGACCGGTGATGATGCCGGTTGGACATATACTGGTGGCACCAATCAGTGGATGCGAAGCGCTGGCTTTACATACAGTGACGTCGCTGTTGCACCTGCACAAGGTGATTCGCTCTTGGTGGTCGGTGGTGCGGATGGCTATGCTAATGATGATTTTGCCTGGTGGATGAATTTGACGGATTCAAATATGGATCTGACAAGTTACAACAGCGCAACTGTGCACTTTAAATTGTGGATTAATTCCGAATCTGGTTTTGATGAACTTTCTGTACTGGCTAATCAACCTGCGATTGATGGCGGAACATACTATCTGCTGGATTCAAACGGTGATGGTGTGGCAGATGACAACGACCGGATCTCTGGTGATTCAGAAGGTTGGGTCGATGTAACAGTTGATCTGTCACCTTTTACTGGTCCTGATTTTGGTGACGGGGTTGAAGTAGCATTCATGTTTGCTGCAGATGGTTCAGTAATCGATGGGTTTGGGGCAGCCATAGATAGCGTGGTTATCGAAGGTTCTGTATTGTCTCCAATTCTTCCGCCACAGAACCTGACTGCGGAAAGTTTCTTGGATGGTCAGGTGCCGTTAACATGGGATGCTCCACCATCCGGACAGCAGCAATTCCGAACAATGACTACCAAGACAAGTGATGACCAGACAGTGGCTCTTGAGAAAAATCGAGTAAGTCATCACGGTGTTGCGGAAACATACATTCGTGATTGGAACATTGGAGATGATGAGGTCAGTTCAAGACGTGTGCTTGAAACATATAATGTCTTCCGTGTGAATTTGGATGAAGATCCTACCGCTGAAAACCCGACGATCATCGCCAATGTGAGCGGGACATCTTTTACAGATGAAGATGTTACCAATTTCACCAACTATGGCTATGCCGTGACTGCGGTTTATACCGAAGGCGAGAGCGAGTTCTCCAATACTGTTTCGGCAGTACCCGGTGTGCCAACTGCGGCCACACTTCCTTCGATACAGGATTTTGAAGGCGTAACCATTCCTGAGCTCCCCATGGATTGGAGTCAGGTGGTGATGGAAGAAAACGGCTGGGCTACAGGGGATAGTACTTCAGCTAGTTCTAGCTTTATGGAATTCCCGGTACACGGTCAGTTTGCCTATGTCAACGATGATGCTGTCGGTTCAGGCGTGAACAGCACCTCACTTCTCTGGGGACCGTGGCTGGATGCTTCTGAAGCATCGAATGTGATGCTGAATTTTAACACCTACTCCGATGGAAGCAATGAAGATCATTATGTTGTTCTTCGTGTTGGTTTGACCGAGGATTTCACAGTGATCGATAGCGTTGGGGAAACCGATAATTGGGAAATGCATACCATGGACCTGTCCTCAATGGTCGCAGGAGCCGCCTACTTCCAGATTGGTTTTCTGTATGTTGATCATGATACCTGGGGATACGGTTGGGCAATTGACGATTTCTCAGTCGAGGAGTTTACACCTGGCACAGTGGCTGGAACGGTCACATCCGATGCTAACGGCTCAGCAATTGCTGGCGCTGATGTTATGATTGAAGGAACATCATATGCCACACAGACAGGAAACGATGGAACTTATTCTCTCGATGCAATCCCGGGTGACTACAATGTCACTGTGGTGGCAGAGGATATGGAAAGTATGTCGCAACCTGTGACTATTACTGGTGGTCAGACTACGACACTGGATTTTGCATTAGCGCCTGATGTGATGGGAGTTCAGAGTCTCACTGCCACAGATGCTGTTGGCGGAATCGATTTGAGCTGGAGTTTCCAGAATCCGGTTTCAGAATTCGTCGATGATTTCGAATCATACGAAGAATTCTCATTCACGATGGATCCGTGGACACTGGTTGATGTAGATGGTTACACAACTTACGGATTCCAGTCTGTTTCTTTCCCGAACGCTGGCTCACCAATGGCTTACATTGTGTTTAACCCGGATAGCACGGATCCAGCTATTGATTCGCCTGCACATTCCGGAAGTCAGTACGCGGCAAGTTTTGCTTCGACAACTGCGCCAAATAATGACTGGATGATTTCTCCGTTAGTCTCAGCAGATGCTAATACGGAACTGTCCTTCTTTGCCAAGTCATATACTGATCAGTACGGACTCGAACGTTTTAAAGTGGCTGTATCCACAACGGATACTGACCCAGCGAGTTTTACGGTGATCTCTAATGGCGATTATGTTGAAGCGCCTGTCGACTGGACTGAATTCACATATGATTTATCCGCTTATGCAGGACAAAATATCTATGTGGCTATCCAGTGTGTTTCGAATAACGCTTTCATCTTCTTCGTGGATGATGTGAGCATAACATCTGCAACACAGAAAACGGATATAGTCTACAACGCTGATACACGCAGTGCCTCACCTGCATTAGAAAAAGTTGCAGTTGAAGGTGCCAGTGCGCCAGCAATTGCTCCGCGCACACCTGCAGCAACGCTGGAAGGTTTCAACGTGTATCGGGGTACTGATGAAGGCTCAATGAGTCTGCACGCCACTATGGCTGCCGATGAGTTTGCTATGAGGGATACCACTGACATGAACGTCGGTACCACTTACTATTATGCTGTCGCAGCAGTCTATAATGTGGGTGAAGCACCAATGTCAGATACAGTATCCGTCACTCATACCATAGTAAGCGTTGAAGATGGATTGGGTATTCCGCAGGAATTTGCTCTCCAGCAGAATTATCCGAATCCATTTAACCCGACGACTTCAATTAAATATCAGCTGCCACAAGCATCGACGGTGCAGATCGTCATATACAATATGCTCGGTCAGCGTATCCGGACGCTTGTCAATGAGTCTCAGGAAGCTGGATATTATGAAGCAGTCTGGGATGGTAGAAACACTGCCGGACTAAAAGTTTCATCAGGTATGTATTTCTATCGTATAAAAGCGGGTAACTTCACGAAGACCCATAAGATGATGATGCTGAAATAGTATTGTCAGCATAACTTGAAGTAGGGAGGGACAGCTGTAATAATTGCTGTCCCTCTTTATTTCTCTTAAAATTATTTGGGGATGCCATTTTATCCACGTGTTGTCAAACAAACAATACGAGCAAATTGACTAAAAACACTTGATTTCAGGTTGTAATGCCGGTAAAATTCGGTTGCAAGTCGAAATTATGAAAAAATTTCCCCCGAAATATCGTTTGTTCGCTTTGGTTCTTTTTGTTTTTGCAGCAGGACTATATGCAAATAGCATTGTGAAAAATTTGCGCGCATATCCGTTGGAAGATAAAATTTTACTCTCCTGGGAAACCTCTTCAGAGCAAAATCTTGCACGGTTTCAAATTGAGCGAAGCACCGACGGTAAAACATTCTTTGCCATTGCGTATGTAGATGCGAAGAAAGAACCAGCCCAGTACGAATTCATTGATAATTCGGTTTTCGCTAAACCAACAGCGTCTGCTCAAGATGACCGGCAATATAGTTATCGCTTAAAACTTCTATACGATGACAACGGTTCAGATTACACCGAATCGGTTTCCGTCACTCCTTTGATTTCAGGCACCAGGCATACCTGGGGTAGCATCAAAGCATTGTTTAAGTAATTCGCTCTCCTCTTCTTCTTTTATTTCCTCTTTAAATTGTGATTGTCTCTCCCCCTTTTTACTTTATTTCGTATGAGTAAGATACTTCACAAAAAATCAGGAAACTTTACCGCTCAGATTTCATTAAATAGCCATTTAATACAAGAAGAGGAGGTAGATGAATGAAGCGAACGTTTTCCCGTATATTTCTGGCGATTAGTCTGGTGAGTTTTGGTGTGTTACTGGGAGTCATCCTGTTGGCACAATTTGACTGGACGAAAACTGGGGAAGCGGCAAATGAAGCAGCGATGGTGAACAAATCAAAGGCGCAGTCCGACTATCAGCTCTCCAAGGATAGTCCCCTGGCACAGTTCAATAATGCTTTTATCAACATTTCTAACCAAGTCACTCCATCTGTGGTGACAATTCAAACAGAACAAGTCATCAAGCATCCGCAAATGCAGGGTCAACAATTTGAAGACTTTTTTGGAAATGACTTCTGGAAAAGATTTTTCCCGCACGGCAATATGAAACGTGATATTCTCGGTTCGGGTGTGATTGTCAGAAAGGACGGATACATTCTGACGAATAATCACGTCGTTGAAAATGCTGATGAAATTACGATCACATTGTACGATGGTCGCGAGATTAAAGCAGAAGATGTTAAAACTGATCCACGAACAGATCTGGCTTTAATCAAAGTAGATGAAAAAGACCTGCCAGCCATTCAACTTGGGAACTCCAATGAATTGCAGGTCGGTGAGTGGGTTCTGGCGATCGGTAGTCCATTCGGTGAGGAATTACAGCACACGGTGACTGCCGGGATTGTTTCCGCGAAGGGACGTACAGACATTATGTCCAGAAACAATTACGAAGATTTTATCCAAACTGATGCCGCCATTAATCCTGGGAATTCCGGCGGAGCGTTGGTTAATCTTTACGGGCAGCTCGTCGGGATTAACACCGCTATTGCCACTCGCTCCGGAGGAAACCAAGGCATCGGTTTTGCCATCCCGGTGAATATGGCAACGAAAGTAATGAATGACCTCATCGAGAAAGGCCACGTAGTTCGGGCCTGGCTAGGTGTTTATATCCAAACCGTCGATAATGATATTGCGAAATCCATGGGAATGAACAAGCCGTATGGCGCTCTGGTCAACAAGGTTGAATCCGGTGGCCCGGCCGATAAAGCAGGATTAGAAAAGGGTGATGTAATTATCCAGCTGGACGGCAAAGAAGTGCAGAGTTCAAGTGAACTGCGCAACCGTATCGCTAATTCCACAGTGGGTTCAAAACATGACCTCACAGTTTTGCGAGAAGGCAAGAAGAAGGATCTTACGGTCAAACTGGAAGAGTTACCCAAAGATGTGGCGCAGAACGGATCGGAAGAACAGACTCAGACCCAAGATTTTGGACTCACCCTGAGAAATCTGACTCCGGATATGGCACAGCAGTATAACCTTAAGGTGAATTCAGGTGTACTCGTAACAGATGTTGAACGAGGATCAGTGGCCGCAGAAAAAGGTATCCAACCCGGTGATGTGATTACGCATATCGGTGTAGATAACAAGATCGAAAATCTGGATGATTACCATAAAGTAATGGATAAGCACAAACCTGGCGATTCAGTGTTATTCTCCATTCAGCGTGGCGACAATACGTTTTTTGTCGGGTTAACAATCCCAGAAGAAAAATAAACGTCCACCCTGAATACATAAACGGTTCAACGAAAAGCGCTCCTTCGGGAGCGCTTTTTTTATCTGCTTGAGACTAGCTGGGGCGTACTCTATATTCACATCCGGAAGGCAAAGGATGTAGAAATGTTGCAGATGTATATCATGCTTGTGGGAATTCCTGCCGCAATTATTTTGTTGGCAATGGTGCTGTATCGCTCGTTGGTTGAGGCAGATGAAAAATGAATGAAATTGCCCAGTTCCATCTTGGAAGTAATTTCACAGCTTTCCTGACGTTCGTAATCTATTTTGTGGTGTTAATGATTATTGGTCTATCCTCTGCTCGCGCTTCCTCGGAGGGAATTGGTGAGTTTTATCTTGCCGGACGTAAGTTAAAACAATTTGTGGTAGCATTAAGTGCCGTTGCCTCCGGACGAAGTGCCTGGTTAATGCTTGGTGTTTCCGGCATGGCGTATTTGCACGGAGTGAGTGCGGTGTGGGCAGTGACCGGCTATATTCTGGTGGAATTATTTCTCTTTTTATTTGTCGGAAAACGGCTTCGAAGATTTTCAGAAGAGTACGACATCATCACAATCCCCGAATATTTTGCTAATCGATACGGCGCACTCGCAAAAGATAAAATTCATCGACAACCGGAAAACCTGCTTCGTTTAGTATCCGTCGTTATTATTATCGTATTTATGGTGCCCTATATCGCAGCACAATTTAGCGCCGGGGGCAAAGCCTTCTCCGTTAGTTTTCACATCTCAGAAACCCACGGCGTTTGGGTGACCGCAGGGATCGTCTTGTTCTACACAGTTTTGGGCGGTTATTTAGCAGTATCGTTGACTGATATGATCCAGGCCATCATAATGCTTGCAGCACTGATTATTTTACCAGCGATTGCGCTCTATGATTTTGGCGGTCCGAATCTGATCTTCAGAGAGTTGGCGGCCAATAACCAAAGTTTCATTGATCCAGCCGCAATTGGATTAGGTGGAATATTGGGATTTCTTGGCATTGGATTGGGTTCGCCGGGCGCACCGCATATTCTTGTGCGGTATATGTCCGTTGAAAATCCCCAACAATTGCGTGCCTCTGCGTTAATTGGGACAATATGGAATGTACTGATGGCGTGGGGCGCTATTTATATAGGATTAATCGGACGGGCTTTTTATCCAATCAAGAACATGTTACCCAATGCTGATCCTGAAACTGTGTTTCCGCATTTGGCGCAAACCCATTTACATCCCATTGTTTTTGGGTTAGTACTCGCGGCAATTTTATCTGCAGTAATGTCTACAGCAGATTCACAACTTCTAGTTGCAGCATCAGGAGTGGTGCGGGATCTCTATGAAAAAGTTTTGCGGCGAGGCAAATCAGTCAAACAAACCTCACTGGTGATATTCAGTCGCATTACTGTCATGGTGCTGGTCCTTATATCGATCTATTTTGCTTTGTCCAGCCATCAATGGATTTTCTGGCTGGTTCTCTTTGCGTGGGCTGGATTGGGAGCTGCTTTTGGTCCGGCGCTCCTTTTGTCACTCTTCTGGGACCGAATGACAAAGTGGGGTGTGATTACCGGAATGATTTCCGGAACTGCAATTACAATTCTCTGGAAGTCAATCCCTGCTTTAAATGATATGCTGTATGAACTCATCCCCGCTTTTTTGGGCGCGACTCTCGTCAGTATTGTGGTAAGTCTTCTTACGTCGCCACCGGATGGGGCTCGCGAGCTCGTTCGCAAAACAGCGGCAACCTATCGCAAGAAGCGGGCATAGTTTATCTCAAGTTTCTCTCTACTGCTTGACAACATTCATCGAACACTCTAAATTTTTGAATTTCTGATATTTGCACTGAGAGGAAGGATAAAAATTTAATGGCACCGGAACATAGAATAGTCGGAATTATTGGCGGAACCGGATTTTATGATTTACCCGGAATTGAATGGGAGAAGGAACAAGAGGTTGAAACACCTTTTGGACAACCTTCGGATCAATTTCGTATTGGATATACTAATGGGCTGAAAGTTGTTTTTCTCCCGAGACACGGGCACAATCATTCTAAGATGCCTTCAGAAATTAATTATCGGGCCAATATTTACGGAATGAAATCGCTGGGAGTAGAATGGCTGATCACCACCTCAGCTGTGGGGAGTTTTCGCGAAAAATTACCTCCCAAAGACCTCGTGCTTGTCGATCAGTTTTTTGACCGGACGAAAAATGGTGAACGTCAGACATTTTTTGGCAATGGTCTCATTGCTCATATCGGCTTTGCGAATCCTGTGTGCAGCGAACTCAGCGAATTTCTCTATGAAAATCGGGGAGAATCAGGTGATCGCATACATAAAGGTGGAACCTACCTCAATATTGAAGGACCGGCATTTTCCACGAGAGCAGAATCGGTGTTATACAAAAGTTGGGGAATGGATGTGATTGGTATGACCGGGCTTATTGAAGCCAAACTGGCCAGAGAAGCCGAACTCTGCTTTTCAACCATTGCGATTGTCACGGATTTCGATAGCTGGCACACGGAGTTGGAGGCAGTTTCCACGACCGCAGTACTGGATAATTTTCAACAAGCGGTTGGCGACGCACGAGAATTGGTTTCGAATGCGCTCCAAAATTTTTCTTTAACCAGGCAATGTGATTGCCAGCATGCGCTGAAGGACGCGTTATTGACAGATGTATCTCATCTCGATCAGGAAGCGAGAATGCGCATGGGAATTCTGCTGGAAAAATATATTAGTGAGTAATGGAAAACTGGATCGGTGAAATCGCAAAATGGTTATTTCGCATTGGTGGAATTTTAGTTGTTTTGGGCGCCATTTTATGGTTTTTGAGAGATGTCCCGCTGATGAACAAATTAGGCCGCTTACCCGGTGATATCAGGATTTCCAAAGATAATTTCACCTTTTATTTTCCGGTGGTCACTAGTATTTTAATCAGTCTGTTATTGACATTAATTATATGGATTTTACGGCGGTAAAAAAGAAAGGTTTATAAGTCACAGTGGGGAAGTTTAAAGCGGTTGACAGTCACGTAGATTTTATCAATCTGGAGCACAAGGTACTTCAATTCTGGGACGAGAATGACACATTTGCGCATCTGGTGAAACAGAACCAGGGCAAACCGCGATTTTCGTTTTTGGATGGCCCGATTACGGCAAATAATCCTATGGGCGTACATCACGCCTGGGGGCGCACATATAAAGATTTGTATCAGCGATATCAGGCAATGACCGGGCACGAATTGCGATATCAAAACGGCTTCGATTGTCAAGGCTTATGGGTCGAAGTGGAAGTTGAAAAAGAACTGGGTTTTGAGAATAAACGCGATATCGAAGAATACGGCATTGATCGCTTTGTACAGAAATGCAAAGAGCGGGTATTAAAATATTCTAAAATTCAGTCGGAGCAATCCGTTCGGCTTGGCTACTGGATGGATTGGGATAATTCGTATTATACCATGTCTGAAGAGAATAATTACACTATCTGGCATTTTCTTAAAAAAATCTATGATCGGGATTTGCTTTACAAGGGCGACGATGTCATGCCGTGGTGTCCGCGTTGCGGAACTGCACTCTCAGAACACGAGATCGCGACTGAAGGCTACAAAGAACTGACGCACCAAACAGTATATGCCAAACTTCCTCTGCTCGATCGGGAAAATGAATCAATACTGGTTTGGACAACCACACCGTGGACTTTAACCTCGAATGTTGCTGCAGCGGTACATCCTGATCTCACGTACATTAAAGCATCGAACGGGGAAGGATCAGTGTACCTGGTGAAAGCCCGGAAAGATCTGCTTGGTGATGAGTATTCCATCGAGGATGAGGTCAAGGGAAAAGACTTGCTGGGATTGCATTATAAAGGTCCTTTCGATGAATTGCCGGCTCAGCAAGGTGTGGAGCATTCGATTATCCCATGGGAAGAAGTGAGTGAAGAAGACGGTACTGGTATCGTCCATATTGCCCCTGGTTGCGGTCGTGAAGATTATGAACTCGGCAAACAGTATGACCTGGCAGTTATTGCTCCTCTGGATGAAATGGGTGTCTATATCGATGGTTTTGACTGGCTCACGGGGAAACATGTTTCAGATGTCACCAGACCGATTTTCGACAACCTCAAGTCGAAGGGTATGCTTTTTAAGCGCGACCAGATTACTCACCGGTATCCGGTCTGCTGGCGCTGCAACACCGAATTGGTTTTCCGTCTGGTTGACGAGTGGTTTATCGAAATGGACGATTTGCGAAACGATATTATGAACGTCACCAAACAGATTCGCTGGATTCCTGAATACGGCATGGATCACGAACTGGATTGGTTGCGCAATATGCACGATTGGAACATCTCTAAAAAGCGCTATTGGGGCTTAGCGTTACCAATCTGGGAATGTGATGATTGCGGAACGTTTACTGTAATTGGCAGCAAAGAAGAATTGAAAGAGAAAACTGTCGAAGGATGGGAGGAGTTTGAAGGAAATACGCCTCACCGTCCGTATATCGATCAAGTCAAAATTGCGTGTGAATCCTGTGGCAAAACAATCAGCCGGATTCCGGATGTAGGGAATCCCTGGCTAGATGCGGGAATCGTACCGTATTCAACACTCCATTATTTGACAAACCACGACTACTGGGAAAAATGGTTCCCGGCAGACTTTGTCACTGAGAGCTTGCCGGGACAGTTCCGAAACTGGTTCTATTCTTTATTGGCAATGAGTACGGTAATGGAGAATGAGCCGCCATTCAAAACACTGCTTGGACACGCCCTCGTAAAGGATGAGCAGGGCAACGAAATGCATAAAAGCTCCGGCAACGCGATTCCGTTTGACGAAGCAGCAGATAATATGGGTGTTGATGTGATGCGCTGGATTTATGCTTCCCAGAATCCGGTGCAAAACCTGAATTTTGGTTATCACATCGCGGATGAAATACGTCGCAAAGTTCTCACGTTGTGGAACACCTACTCCTTTTTCGTGACCTATGCAAATATTGATGATTTTGATCCGACACAAAACAGCGTACCAGTTGAAGAGCGATCAGATTTGGATCGCTGGGCTATTGCGAAGTTACACGCCTTAATCGATAGCGCAAACAAAGCCTATTCAGACTATAACATCGCATCGTTTATCCGGGCAGGTGAGCGGTTTATCGATGATCTCAGTAATTGGTATGTTCGTCGTTCCCGGAGGCGTTTCTGGAAGAGCGAGAACGACAAAGATAAATTCGGCGCGTACCACACCCTCTACGAGTCACTTGTGACGCTCATCAAACTCTACGCACCGGTAATGCCCTTTATTACAGAGGAGATGTATCAAAATCTGGTTGTTGCCGTCGATGATTCAGCGCCAGAAAGTATTCATCTCACCGAATTTCCAATCGCAAACTCTGATTATATCGATGAACAATTAATAGAACAGATCGATACGATTATCAAAGTGGTCAGTTTGGGACGGGCAGCCCGGAACAAAGCAGATATTAAAGTCCGGCAACCACTACAAAAGATGCAAATCGTGCCACGGTTTACCAAGGAACGCGAATCCATTGAAGAGTTGCAAAACCAGATTTTGGCCGAACTCAATATCAAATCTCTGGAAATCGTTGACGATGCCTCTGAACTGGTGCAGTATCGGGTCACGCCGAATTTCAGTGTTGTGGGCAAAAAGTATGGTCAATTAGTCCCAGAGATTAAAAAAGCGCTGGCTACCGTAGATCAGGAGGCAACTGCATCAAAAGTTAGGACAGGCGAATCGATTTTATTATCTTTGGAAAGTGCTGAGGTAGAATTGCTACCGGAAGAAATAACTGTGGAGACGGTCGAACCAGAAGATGTGGCGCTTGTCGAGGAAGCCGGCTATGTTGTGGCGATTAATACGGAACTCACAGAAGATCTTTTAAAAGAAGGAATGGTCCGGGACTTGGTACGGTATATTCAGAATATGCGGAAAGAAGCAGATTTCCAGGTGGAAGATCATATCCGGATCGGCTATGAAACGAACGGAAAAATGGCGGAAGCCATTCAGGAATTTCAGGAGTATCTGGTGAATGAAACTTTGGCAGATGAGATTGTGGACAGTGAAATCGATGGCGAATTTACTGATAACTTTACAATACAAAACGAACCAATTCGGGTGACAATCGAGCGCGTGAATTAGCGTGCAAAGGAGTTGATATGGAACAGAAAGACTTAGAGTATTTCAAAGAGATTATCCTGCAGAAGCGGAAGAAATTAGTGGAGGAGCTGGAATCCATTCGGGAGAACGCCACCACTGATGCTGGCAGCGGTTCTGCTGATTCGACCTATGCGTATCATATGGCTGATGTCGGTACAGATGCGCAGGAGCGTGAGAAAGCGTTTCTCTGGCTGGCGAGGGAAAACAAGTACCTGGCACATCTGAATGCAGCGTTAGAACGGATTAAGAGCGGCGAGTACGGCTACTGTGCTTCGTGTGGTGAACCGATTGCAAAGAAGCGTCTGGAAGAAGTCCCGCATACTACCCATTGCGTGGCGTGCAAAAACAAAGAATCCCGTTAGCGAGTCAATCGCATTAAAAGGTGTACTGCACTGGAATTTGCAGTATATCGTTCGTGCGTTTAACGGCGGCATTTCACTCGTTGGCCGAATAATACCGCACTACTGCAATTTTATTACAACTATACAAATCCACTCTTTTACATGGTGATGAATTGATGAAAAGTCATTACTCCGGCACCGAGAAGTTTGCCGGAGTAATGAGCAGCAAGGAAAGTCCAATATCCTGGTAATTTGCATAAGATTTCATTGCAAATTTCGTTCTTCTGCGGTACTCTTAAGTAAGGGAGTAACGCAAAAGAGAGCAGGGAACAAAAGTACACATTCACACATCAAATAAACAAAGCGGAGGACTTTCAGCATCGTTATTGATTACGCTACAATGGACCGCTTTGAACTCCAATTTTACATAATTCTGATTTTATGCCACGATTGAACCCGATACCTGACAACCCGGAAACGGTTGAAATAACTGTTCCGCCAAAGCGGAAAGATGGTGAACGGATAGATAAATATCTGGCAAAAGCCATTGCCAATATTTCCCGTTCACGATTGCAGCAGCTGATCGATGAAGATCTTGTACAGGTAAATGATCACGGGGTTAAATCGAGTTATCAAATTTCCCCGGGTGATCACATTCATGTGGTTATTCCAAGACCGCCCCGCCTGGAAGTTGAACCGGAACCTATTCCACTGGAGATTATCTATGAAGATGAGTACATGCTTGCCATCAATAAGCAGGCTGGACTCGTTGTACATCCCGGGGTTGGCAATCGCACCGGGACTTTAGTAAATGGACTTTTATATCACACCGATCAATTAGCAGAATCTGACAACGAACTCCGTCCCGGGTTGGTGCATCGCCTTGACAAAGATACTTCCGGGGTTGTTTTGGCTGCCAAAGATGAGAACACGCTGAGGAAACTCTCCGCGCAGTTTGAGGATCGTGTTGTAGAAAAGGAATATCGGGCCTGGGTGTGGGGAAGTCTGAAAACTGACAAAGGTACGATCAACAAAGCAATTGGTCGGCATCCCCGCGATCGGAAAACTTTTGCTCCACAGCCGACCGGCAAACATGCTGTTACCCATTTTGAAGTACTGGAAGATCACCAGTTTTTAAGTTTGCTCCGGTTGAAAATAGAAACAGGACGTACCCATCAAATTCGGGTTCATTGTAAAAGTATTAACCATCCAGTGGTGGGAGATCCTACGTATAACGGACGGACGAAGCGGTTAAAATCTCTTTCAGCATCTGATAAAAAATGGGGTGTACGTGTCTTGGAAATTATGAAACGACAGGCGCTACACTCCTATAAAATCGGCTTTAATCATCCCTGGGAAAAAAAGTGGATGGAATTGGAGGCTCCATTTCCCAAAGATTTTGAAGCACTGGAGAGTTTAATGCAGGAACGGATTGCAGAGATGGTGGAATTATGACCGTGTTGTCGAACCTGATTGAACAGTTTCTGGAATCTCTGAGAACACAATATTATTCCGAAAATACGCTCCGGGCGTACGAACAGGATTTAATGCTCTTCCTCGAGTTTTGCCAGGAATATGAAGGCGTCGATGTTGTTGAGATCGAATTGATTGACAAATTGACGATTCGCCATTTCCTCGGCATGCTTTTAGAACAGCAACAGAGTCGCAAAACAGTGGGACGCAGACTCGCAGCAATAAAATCGATGTATAAATGGGCGTTGCGTCAGGGAATCACTGAAAAAAATCCAACACTTTCTGTGCCACTTCCTAAAGAGGAAAAGAGATTACCTGCCTATCTTGATCCTGATGAAATTGCTGCAATGATGGAGTTACCCGAAACCGAGACCTTTATAGGCGCCCGGGATCGAGCAATGCTGGAGTTGCTTTACAGCACCGGTTTGCGTATCAGCGAGTTAGCTTCGTTAACATATGGACAGATTAATCAGAGACAGCAGACGCTCCGGGTTCTCGGGAAAGGCAGTAAGGAACGAGTTGTTCCGTATTCCGATATCGCGCAACACTGGTTGGATCATTATTTCAGTAAGCGCGCGATACTCTGTGAACGATCTGCAATAAAATCAGGCGAACGGGTATTTCTCAGTTCACGGAAATCACCATTATCTGTTCGGCAAATCCGCAATCGTATTACAAAATTCCTGACCGCGGTCAGCGAACAGTCGCATTTGTCACCGCATACGTTGCGACATTCGTTTGCTACCCATTTACTCGATAACGGCGCAGACCTGAGAGCGGTGAAAGATCTGCTGGGGCACGAAAATTTATCGACGACGCAAATCTACACACATGTAGAGATCAACAGAATGAAAGCTGTGTATCAACAAGCACATCCGCGGGCAGATCGTGAATAGTCCCGTGGAGAAAATAAAGGAGGTACCTATGCAAATCGACGTAACGGTGCGTCATTTTGAATTGTCTGATAATATTAAAAATTATGCAGAGAAGGAGGTCGACAATCTAACGCAATATTTTGACCGGGTGATCGATGCACAGGTAGTATTTGACCAGGAACATACGGATTACATCGTGCAAATTGTAATGCGGGCTCCTGGCAAAACCATGTCTGTAACTGATACACAGGATGATGTCATTAAAGCCATTGACGGAGCGGTAAATAAACTCCGGAGACGTTTGAAAAAATATAAAGCCAAACTGATTAATCATTAAGTCCGGAGGCCAGTGGAAAAGGAAATACAACTCAGTGAGTTCATAGAAAATTTTGGCGATCGACTCGAACTCAATCATCTAAACCCGGCGGTTTCCCTGGAAGGGGCAATCTCAACGGTTGAACTGAACCGACCGGGTTTAGAACTGGTTGGATATTGGGATTTCTTTGAGCCGGAGCGGGTTCAGATCTTTGGCAACAAGGAGATGGCATTTCTCACCACGATGTCTGATGAAGAACTGAAGACCATCGTCTCCCGGTTCTTTCATCTCCAGGTTCCGTGCGTCATCTTTGCGAACAGTTTGGAGCCGTCTGATCTAATGTTCGAGTTAGCGACTGAATATGAGGTGCCGATGTTCCAGTCCGCGTTGCAGGCCACTGAACTGGTTGCAACGCTGAACGAAATTCTTACGCGTCATCTAGCACCGAGTACCACAAAACACGGATCAATGATTGATGTGTACGGTATCGGTGTCTTGTTCATCGGGCGCAGTGGCATTGGAAAAAGTGAAGTCTCACTCGATCTGGTGGAACGCGGCCACCGTTTAGTGGCTGATGATGTGGTCCGCATCCGCCGGGAGGGTTCCAATGTGCTGATTGGGACGGGACACGAATTACTTGAGCACCATCTGGAAGTGCGCGGAATTGGAATTCTTGATGTACGGAGAATGTTTGGTATCCGTGCCATCCGGGCGCAAAAGCGTTTGGAAGTTGTTGTTGAACTTGTAGAATGGGATTCTCACGAAAGTTACGAGCGTTTGGGCATTAATGATCAATCAGTCCAGATTCTTGGTGTCGATATTCCGTATATAAAACTCCCCATTTTCCCAGGGAAAAATATCACGGTCCTGGTTGAGGTAATCGCATTAAATCAGCTCCTGAAAATTTATGGAGAGTACCCGGCAAAAGAATTTCAGGCACAATTGCTCGAAAGACTGCGGGAACAATCCGATTTGAATAATTATTTGCGAAAGGATTACGAATAGTGGAATCTCAGCGCCGATCCGAGATCTATGTCGGAGTCACGGTGTTTATAGCAATCCTCATTGTTGTCATTGCAGTCCTCTGGGGAAAAGGTGTGAAAATCTCCGGGGAAACCCGAATTTTAACTATTCAGTTTGACCGGGTTGGCGGGTTAAGTCCCGGTGATGTGGTAAACGTCTCTGGTGTTCAGGTTGGTCGGGTATCTTCGCTTCAAATTAAAGGAGACTCTGTCCAGGTACGGACTAAAGTGTCCTCTGACGTTAATTACCAAACTGATGCAACCGCATCCATCGAGAGTGCTGAGCTCATGGGTGGAAAACTTGTCGAAGTCCAACCGGGGCATTCAGGAAAACCGTTACCGCACGGTGAAATTATTCGAGGCACCTATGCCCCGGGAGTCAACGAGCTGGCAAGCACTTTGGGGAATGACTATGGCGAAATAAGGACCATCTTAGACGATATCCGCGTTGTAACATCCAAACTCAAAGAAATTTTTGGTGGGGAACAGGAAACCCACAGTATCCAGGCCACGCTAAAGCATATCGCTGAAACCAGTAAACGCCTGGATAGTTTAGTGCTGGATAACTCCGATGCGTTACAGGTCTCAATCCAAAATCTGGAACACAGTTCCACATTACTCCGAAATTTTATGGATAGTGAAAACGAACGGGCACACCGTCTGCTGGACTCAGCAGATAAACTGAGTGCAAACCTGAAAACGTTGGCAGATTCGACTCAGCGATTGGTCAATCGGGCAAATTCGCCGGAAAGTAGTGTGGGTCGGCTTTTACAAAATGATACCCTGTATCGTCAGTTTGAACATTCAATCAATTCGTTTGATTCATTGGTCACTGATTTTCACAAACACCCCGAAAAATATCTTGATAAAGTACATTTTAATGTTCGTTTATTTTAACATGCAGAACAAAAGGAGTTAAGTAAATGCGTGCAATCATTCCAGCAGCAGGTATTGGAACGCGACTGCGTCCACACACGTATACGCTGCCAAAAGTGTTACTCAATGTCGCGGGAAAACCAATAATCGGCCACATTGTCGAGAGTTTAATAAATAGTGGAATCACTGAATTAACTGCCATTATCGGGTATCAGGGCGAAAAAGTATCAGAGTATCTTAGTAATAATTTTGATATTCCTACCAAGTATGTCGTGCAGGAGAAGCGCAAAGGATTAGGCCACGCCATTGGTATGGGCCTGGAAGATACCGATGAACCAGCGCTGATTTTGTTGGGTGACACCATATTCGATGTAGATTTTTCTGAAATCCTTGGATTGGAACATACCGCCATTGGCGTTACAGAAGTGGATGACCCTCAACGGTTTGGGATTGTCGAAGTTGAGGGAGACACCGTCACGCGTTTGGTTGAGAAACCTGACGATCCTCCTTCAAATCTGGCCATCGCCGGTTTGTATAAAATCAACAGTCAGCGACGGTTAAAAGCTGCCATAGATGAAATCATCGAAAAAGACATAACCACAAAAGGTGAGTATCAGCTGACTGATGCGTTACAAGTATTGATTGATCAGGGAGAAAAAATTGTCATCTCACCGGTCAAACAGTGGTACGATTGCGGTAAAAAAGAGACCCTTCTGGAAACAAATCGCCATCTCTTGGAGACAAAACAGAACGGGATGGAGATCGCAGGGAATACCATTATTCCCCCGGTATATATTGGCAAAGATTGCGACATTAAAGAGAGTGTTATCGGTCCGTACGCAACGATAGATGCTGGCACAGTCATCCGGCATTCTATTGTCAGAGATGCCATTATCGGTCCGCACGCTCAGCTTTTAGGCTGTAATCTGGAATTTTCACTCATTGGCGAAGGGGCGATTGTCAAGGGTAACGTTCAACACCTGAACGTTGGTGATCATTCCGAGATTGATTTCGGTTGATATTCGGAAGTAATTCCTCTAAAATTTGCATTTGATATAAATGCAAAGAGTAAAGGAACGAATGTTATGGGAACGTACCTGTTCACTTCGGAGTCGGTGACTGAAGGACATCCGGATAAAATTGCAGATCAGATTTCTGATGCGGTACTTGACAAGATCCTGGAAGAAGATAAGTATGGGCGCGTAGCGTGCGAAACATATGTCACCACCGGCATGGTTTTGGTCGGCGGGGAAATTACAACGGACACTTACGTCGATATTCCTGATCTGGTGCGCGGGACGATTAAGCGCATCGGTTACATAGATGGAAACATGGGATTTGATTATCTCACGTGTTCTGTTTTAACAGCCATTGGAAAGCAGTCGCCGGATATCGCCCAGGGAGTTGATGAAGGCTCGGAAAAAGAACAGGGTGCCGGCGATCAGGGGATGATGTTCGGTTATGCCGTCAATGACACTGAAGAACTTATGCCGTTGCCAATTCAACTGGCTCAACGGTTGGTTGAACGTCTGGCGAAAGTTCGGCACGATGGTACACTCTCTTACCTTCGGCCTGATGGTAAATCACAGGTCACGGTACGATACGATGATATGACCCACAAACCGGTGAATGTCGACACGGTCGTAATCTCTGCCCAGCACGATGAAGCCACATCATTGGCGCAAATTCGTGAAGATTTAATGAAATATGTTATTAAACCAGTCTTACCTCAGGACCTTACCGACTACAACACTTTGAAAATTCACGTGAACCCGACCGGACGATTTGTGATTGGCGGCCCAATGGGTGACGCCGGATTGACCGGACGCAAAATCATTGTGGATACCTATGGAGGATCGGCGCCTCACGGTGGCGGTGCGTTCTCTGGGAAAGATCCTTCGAAAGTTGACCGTTCTGCTGCATATGCCGCTCGCTATATGGCGAAAAATGTCGTCGCTGCTGGCGTCGCTGATCGTTGTACCGTGCAGCTGGCCTATGCTATTGGCGTAGCGGAGCCTATTTCCGTGCTCGTTGATACTCACGGTACAGGAAAGGTAGCCAACGGAAAAATTACGGAAGCTTTACGAGATATATTTCCAACAAAACCAAAAGAAATTATCAACTATTTTGATTTATTGCGCCCGATATACCGAAAGACATCAGTGTATGGACATTTCGGACGCTCCGAATTTCCCTGGGAAAAAACCGATAAAATTGACGAATTAGCAACATTACTGTAAGAGGAGGCTTTGTGGATTACGATATCAAAGATGTATCGTTGGCAGCGGAAGGCAAACGACGCATCGAGTGGGCATCGAAACAGATGCCGGTACTTGAATCATTGCGGGAGAGATTTGAAAAAGAAAAACCGCTGGAAGGCAGGAAAATGTCCGCGTGTCTTCACGTGACCGCGGAAACTGCGAACTTAATGCGGACGCTCAAAGCTGGTGGCGCCGATTTGGTGCTTTGTGCTTCCAATCCGCTCTCAACACAGGACGATGTGGCAGCCGCTCTGGTTGACGAATACGGTATTCGGGTATACGCAGTTAAAGGTGAAGATAACGACACGTATTACGAACATATCAGGGCAGCCATAGATCACGGGCCGGTAGTGACCATGGATGACGGCGCAGATTTGGTCTCGACTATTCACTCCGATTATCCGGAATTAGCCGATCAAATTGTCTGTAGCATGGAAGAAACGACTACAGGTGTTATTCGTTTGCGGGCAATGGCCAGTGATGGTGCGCTCAAATTCCCGGTCATCGCGGTAAATGATGCAGATACGAAACATCTTTTCGATAATCGGTATGGAACTGGTCAGTCAACGCTCGATGGAATAATTCGTGCTACGGATGTTCTTATCGCTGGCAAAACGTTTGTGGTTGCTGGCTACGGCTGGTGTGGACGCGGTTTGGCCATGCGTGCCAAAGGTATGGGCGCCAACGTCATCGTTACCGAAGTTGATCCGCTTCGTGCTCTGGAAGCCGGAATGGACGGTTATATGGTTATGCCGATGAACGACGCGGCCAAAATTGGCGACATCTTTTGTACCGTGACCGGTGATATCAATGTGATTGATCGCCAGCATTTCCAGGAGATGAAGTCCGGCGCGATTGTGGCAAATTCTGGCCACTTTAACGTAGAGATTAACCTGGACGGTTTGGCTGAGATGGCGGCGAGTGTGAAGAAAGATGTCCGGAATTATGTTGATGAATATGTTATGAAAGATGGTAGGTCTATTTATGTCCTTGGTGAAGGCCGGTTGATTAACCTGGCTGCTGCCGAAGGGCATCCCGCCAGTGTAATGGATATGAGTTTTGCTGTCCAGGCGTTGACCAGTGAGTACGCTATCAAGCAAAAGGAACTGGATGCGAAAGTTCACTCAGTTCCCGCCACCATTGATAAAGAGGTGGCGCGGTTAAAACTGGCCGCAATGGGCGTTACTATTGATACGCTCACACCGGAACAGCAGAAGTACCTGGCATCCTGGGAGATGGGAACCTAACCGAGCGCAATCCAATAGTTATTGCTGAAAAAAAGCCTTCCTGAGTTCAGGAAGGCTTTTTGCGTTTAAATCTATGGTATGTTTTCTCACAAATTATTTTGGTGTCTTGATTAGCAGGATAATTCCTGAAACGATGAAGACAATATTACCAACCCAGACTGACAGCAGCGGAGGCAGCATACCTTTAAAACCCATTACCTGCCCAACTTTGATGAAGGCATAGTAGATAAAGATAACAAAGATACTCAAGCCAGCGCCGAACGCAAGTCCGCCTTTTTTCTGAATTGCCATTAAGGGTAATCCAAACAGAACAACTACAAAATTAGTGAACGCAAAGGCGAATTTAAAATGCAGGTTCACTTCCCATTTACGGGGATCGATGCCGATGCGTTTTAAATCGTTGATAAAGCCGGATAGCTCAGCATAATCCATTTGAGCCGGATCTATTGATTCTTTCAAAATTTGGCCAGGACTCACAGTGAGTGAGACGGTCATAGTGTCCGGAGATGAGGCCACAACTCTTTCAGAGTCAGCCGACAAGAATACGCGTTCCACGTAATTGGCCATCTTCCAGGTATGCGTGGAATCATCCCAAAGAATCGTTTTGGCATCAATCCGCTTGGTCAGGCGCCCGGATTGTAAATATTGGATGGTTGCCTGTCTCCCGGTCATTGTTTGACCGTTGAAATATTGGATAATTAAATTACGATTCTTGGTATCCTGGATAAAAATATTTTCGCGCCGAAGCGCTCGTTTCGGTGGTCGTTTCTTAATATACTGCTCTTTATACTCGTCCAGTTGTCTGTTGGTATGAACAGTGACCTGATCGTCAAACAAAAAAGAACAGACACTTATTACCAGGGATAGCAATAGCAATGGAGTTGCGATACGGTATAAACTGAATCCGGATGCTTTCATTGCGGTGATTTCATTATTTTTATTCAAAACGCCGATACTGAAGACACTCGCAATCAGCATTGACATTGGCAGCGCGGTACTGATAAAGAAGGGGATATTGAGGGTATAATAGAGAAAAATCTGGTACTTGGTGAGATCGGCGTCGATAAATTTGTCCATATTTTCCACGATGTCAACGACCAGAAAAATGGCAATGAACGCCATCATAGAATAGAGCAACAGACCGATAAATTTGCGAAGTAAGTACCTGTCCAGCAATTTCATAGAAAAAACTACAAACTCCCTTCACAGAAGACAACGAAACAATCTTCCATTTTAATGGCGCCTCTGGCTGATTGCACAATGTCGCAAAATAGTGAGATTTTTCAACTTCTGCTTTACATTTGTGTTCGGTGTACCTAAAATAAACGCCGAATTTAACCCTTTACCACTCTATTTCCTTTTGAAACGATTATTATCAATATTTGCGGTTGTTGGGATTGTCCTGTTTTTGTTCAGCGCTGTTTATGCTGAAGATGAACCGCAAATTCATGTACCAGTTGTTGCACTCAAGGGAGTGCCATTTACGATCTCCTTTGAGGACCTTCCAACCCAGTCAACTTTACAGATTGATGCAAAAAATCTGGATATTCCGGATTCGCTGGCGCTGCAAACCGCACAAGAATCCACAGTAAACATTAAAGACGTCAGTTTCAGGCAATCCGGCAAACACGTCATTCATTGGAGTGTTGACGGTGTAGAGCATACAAAAAAATTGCACGTACTTCCCGGACTATTAAGTCTAGTGCCTCCATTGCTCGCAATTTTGATGGCGCTGATTACCAAACAGATTTTAATTTCACTGTTTGTTGGCATTTGGATTGGCGTCATATTTCTCAGTGATTATTCCATTATTCACGGATTTTTAACGCTGCTCGATACGTATATCATCGAATCAGTCTCAGATGCATCGCACGCCTCCATAATTGTGTTTACACTCGCGTTTGGTGGTATGATTGGAGTGGTTGCCAAAAACGGCGGAATGAAGGGGATTGTAGAGAAGATTTCCAAATTTGCCTCCACGAATCGCAGTGGACAGGTTTCGACAATTATGATGGGTGTCCTGATCTTTTTCGATGATTATGCCAACACATTGTTGGTCGGCAACACGATGCGCGCTTTCACGGATAAATTACGCGTCTCACGAGAAAAACTCTCATATCTCGTGGATTCAACCGCTGCGCCCATAACATCTATGGCGCTGATCAGTACCTGGGTGGGATTTGAGATTGGATTGATTCAGCAGTCATTCGATCAGATTGGAATCCATACCAACGTTTATCTTGTCTTCATCGAAACGATTCCGTATCGGTTTTACAGTTTATTTGCTTTGATTTTTGTTTTTATGATCGCGTTAACCCAACGGGATTACGGTCCAATGCTCAAGGCTGAAAAACGGGCGATGCATACCGGAAAAGTCCTGCGGGATGGCGCGACGCCACTCACGGATACGTCCGAGCTCGAAATGCCGGAAGGTATTCCCTATCGCTGGTATAATGCGATTATCCCGATACTAACCGTCATTGTTGTGATGATGATCGGGTTATATTACAGTGGCTACCAGGCGCTGCCTGAAGGCACTGAAGCAAAAATCTGGGAAATCATTGGCAATTCTGATTCATTTTCCGTGCTCATTTGGGCCTCATTTTCCGGCTCACTGGTTGCGTTGATTTTATCAATTGGGCAGGGAATACTCTCCATTCCAGATGCGATCGATGCGTGGATTGGCGGAGTCAAAGCAATGGTTCTGGCGGTCACGGTACTTGTGCTGGCGTGGTCGCTCAGCCGCATCTGTGGCGAAATCCAGACCGCAGAATATATCATAAAAGTCACCGAAGGCATTCTCCGGCCAGAGATCGTACCGGTTCTTACGTTCGTTACGGCGGCTGTAGTGAGTTTTGCGACAGGAACCTCGTGGGGGACAATGGCAATTCTGATTCCCATCGTGATTCCATTGATGGCCAATCTCCTTTGGGCACAGGGCATGTCGGCGGTAGATGCCCAAAGTTTTCTGGCGACCTTTGCAGCCGTACTGTCCGGCTCAGTGTTCGGGGATCACTGTTCCCCAATTTCCGATACGACGATTCTTTCCAGCATGGCCTCGGGCTCTGATCACATTGATCACGTGAAAACGCAAATTCCATACGCCATCGTCGTTGGAATTATCGCAATCCTGACCGGATATTTTCCGGCGGGTATGCACTGGAACTGGTACATATTTACTCCGATTGGACTCGCTTTAATGCTGGGATTCCTCTTTATGATGGGCAAGCCAATCCAAGCCAGAGATGAACTTGACCTCTCAGAAGAATAAGTGTTCTTTCAGACTTTCTTCCTTCGCTCCCGGATTTTTTTTAGCCTGAATTATTCATGAATTTTTCAACCATGGAAATTTGAAGATTACTACAACACAGCTTTGCTGGGAGTTTGCCACTCTTCGACAAGCTCAGAGTGGCTCATTCAGGCTGGGAATAAATAAGAATAATTTTTTAAACAGGCGGTGCTATCTCAACATTCAGGGCATTTCACCTTCATCCGCTGACGGGTGCGTTTTAATCTGAGCCATCTCTGCAGCATTGGCATCTTCTTCACTGTAGAACAATAACTTAATCTGTTCGACTTTTTTCTGACTCGCTTTGGTAATAATATACTTATGATTGCCGATAGTAATTTCGTCGCCGGTCGTCGGAATGCGTCCCAACCGATCTTCCAGGTAGCCGCCCAGGGTTTCATACTCGCCCTCCGGGATTCCAAGATGGAGAGATTCGTTGAGGTAATCCACCTCGGCGCGCGCGCTAAGCAAATACCCGCCATCGATGGATTTCACGGTCACTTGCTCAAAATCGAATTCATCTTCGAATTCACCGAATAACTCTTCCACGATATCTTCCACGGTAATAAGGCCTGCCGTTCCACCGTATTCGTCGATGACAATTCCGATGGAATTTTTATTCTCCTGGAATTCACTTAATAATTCTGCCAGATTTTTAGACTCCGGGACGTAAGTGGCTTCCCGGATAATTTCGTCAAGGTTTTGGTGAGTATCGAACAGATCGTACAAAAAGACGATTCCAACAATTTTATCAATTGTTCCTTCATAAACCGGGAGTTTTGAATGTCCGGACTCCAGAAAGACTTTTTTGGCGTCCTCAATATTTTTATCGTGACCTATTGCCGATATTTCCGTCCGGGGCGTCATTGCATCCCGGGCAGTCTGCTGACCAAAATTAAACAGCTTGGTGATAAATCGTTTTTCGTGAGGCTCAATCACATCAGTTTTCCCCACCTGAGAAAACAGTAACCGCAAATCATCTTTGGAGAACGCTTCAGTAACAATTTCTTCGCTCTTCATCCAACGCGTAAGCAACCGACTATAACTTCCGGCCAGCTTTAAAAATGGATAGAGCGGATATCGAAAAAACCGCAGCAGCGGAGTGACCTTGAGAGACAGCGTACTGGCGCGTTCCCGGAAAATAGTCTTTGGGAGAATCTCTCCAAAGATAAGAATAACCAGCGAGGTAATGAGCACAACTTCCACCTCATTGAGATACTGGATAAGCACGATAGTGGCAAAGGAGGTTGCCATAATGTTCGCGATGTTCGTCCCGATCAAAGTAATGTTGAGAAATGACGACGGATCGGAAAGTAATGTGCTGGTTTCAGCGGCCCCTGGAATTTCCTGTCGGCGCCACACCTCAACCTGCATGCTATTCGCGGAAACAAAGGCGATTTCCGAGCCGGAAAAAAACGCGGACATGACTAATCCGATGACAGCAAGAATAATCTCAATGGTCATAAAACACAATCGCTCATTCTACGTAACTATCCTTGATAAATTTGAATTGCTAACGGTAATATAAGCACGATGTTAAATATATTTAGTGATAATTTTACAAAGTACAATCGCAGCTATCCAGAAAAAAGATTTCCCAAAGAACGTTACATCGTCTGAGAATTGTCAGAAAGTTTCAACGTTTTTGTTCAGGGAAAAATTCTCCGTTTTCATTTTAATTAAAGAATATGACTATTGTCCTGAATAATTTATGAATTTCAAAAAAATCAACCAGCATTACAGAGTTACACTTGAATTGTTACTGCTATAGTATTGGTTCCGGCGTTTAGCCTTTCCCACCAGGGATCCCTCCCGGGACGACAAACTCAGCTCCGGGAGGAGTCTCCGGTGAGAGATGACGCCTTGGCATGTCACTCTGAGCCTGTCGAAGAGTGGCAAACTCTCAGCAAACCTGCACTGTGATATTTCTTTAATTAAAGAATCCGCCGAAATCTCAACCACGTGGATTTTTAATTCCTGAAAGGTCGTTGCAAAGATATTAACACTCGATAGTTCCCTGGATGATAATCCGTGAATGGGTGGATCTGACATTGCGAGAACCCTTCGGTTTCCCAGCGCCTTTTCGGTTGTAATTCAATCGGTATCCATCTAATTTTTACACTTAAAATCTTTAGAACTCAGGTAAAGGAAAGTTGTATGTCCGAAGCCCAAAATTTGGTAACAGAACAGCGTAATGAGCGTTCCAATGACATTGACAAACGGTCAACCCAGGAAATATTGGAAATTATTAATGACGAAGATAAAAAGGTTGCCTATGCCGTAGAAAAAACTATTCCAGAGATTACAAAAGCTGTGGACGTCGTGACGGAGCAGCTTCAGAAAGGTGGCCGGTTGTTTTATGTCGGTGCCGGCACCAGCGGCAGACTTGGTGTGCTGGATGCGTCTGAGTGTCCACCAACGTTTCGGGCAGATCCGAGACAGATTCAGGGCATAATCGCTGGCGGAAAAGAGGCGTTGGTCCGAAGTATTGAAGGTGCTGAGGATTACGAAGAAGATGGCGCCAAAGCCCTGCAAGAGCGTGGTGTTGACGAAAATGATGTTGTGTGCGGCATCGCAACCAGCGGAAAGACTCCGTATGTGCTTGGCGCCCTGAAATACGCACGGAAAAACAATATCCCGACGATTGCACTCATTTGTAATCCCATTGATCATTTAGATGTAGAATCGGATATCCTGATTAATCCAGTGGTTGGACCAGAAGTCGTAACCGGCTCCACGCGAATGAAAGCGGGAACCGCTACCAAACTCGTGCTTAATATGATAACCACGGCCACAATGATTAAATTGGGCAAAGTATTCGGCAATCTGATGGTCGATCTGACGGCGGTAAATAAAAAATTAATAGACCGCGCTCAGCGCATTGTAATGGAATTGACCGGCGTTGACCGCGAGGCAGCAAAGAAAGCATTGGAACCGGCGCATTACAAAGTAAAAAATGCTGTTTTGATAGCGCTGGGCAATGTCTCGTTTGAAGAGTCAGAACGTCTGCTCGAAAAGCACCAGGGAATGTTGCGTCAAGCGATGGAAGAGGTCAAAGCTAAGTGAAATCTGTGCTCCAGCGCTTCGAGAAGAAACCGATACGGATTTTGGGGTTGATGTCCGGAACCTCACTCGACGGTCTGGATATTGCTCTGGTTCGCTGGGATTCAGACGATATCAGCGATTTTTCATTAGAGGCATATACAACCCTTCACTATACAGCAGGACTTCGTGAGCAGGTGCGTAAGAGCCTGACAGGCACTTCAGAAGAAATCTGTGCGGTGAATTTTGCGCTGGGCCGCGATTGGAGCAATAAGATTGCTGATTTCCTGGAGCAGCAGAATATTGATCCGCGTGACATTACATTCGTTGGATCTCACGGACAAACCATCTGGCATATCTCCGGTGATTCGACTTTACAAATGGGGGAGCCAGCAGTGATGGCGGCTCAGCTCGCTATTCCCGTGGTTAGCAATTTCCGGGAGAACGATATCGCCGTCGGAGGAACCGGCGCACCGCTGATTCCTTTCCTTGATTGGTTGCTGTATCGTGATTTACCAGGAAATACAATTGCTCTGAACATTGGTGGAATCGCAAACATTACGTGTTTAACACAGAATTGCGACCAAACTGAAGTTGTTGGCTGGGATACCGGACCGGGCAATATGGTCGTTGACCGGCTTATACAGTTTTTGACTGATGAAAAATCTGCCTATGATCAGGACGGAAAATTAGCCTTGCAGGGAACAATCGATAAGGATTTGCTTGCTCAGTTAATGCAGGATGAATATGTCAACGCTGAGCCACCAAAATCCACTGGGAGAGAATATTATTCCGATGAATATGTTCGGGAGCATTTCCCGCTGACAAATAGTTTATCCAAAGAAAAGCAAGCTTCGCTGGTGACAACGGCTTCAGAATTTACCGTGCAGGCGATTGCTGAAAACGTCAGACGGTATTGGAAATCGCCGGAAGAGATTGATCAGATAATTGTTGGTGGCGGAGGAGTCTATAATCGGTATTTTATGGAGCGACTTGCTTCTCATTTTCGCAATGCAGATATTTCCAGTTGTGTGGATTATGGGATACCCGTCGATGCCAAAGAAGCGATCGGGTTTGCACTCTTTGCCTATGCGTTTTTCAGGGAAGTCCCGGCAAATTTACCGAAAGTCACCGGGGCAAGTCGTCCGATAATTATGGGAAAATTGACACTTTAGATAAAGGAGCGTTTTAAATGGATGCCTATATTTTTCGTGAATATGATATTCGGGGTCAGGTAAAAGAAGATTTTACCGATGACGTGGTGCTTGCGTTGGGCAAAGGGTTTGGAACCTGGGCACAGCGCCAGGGCGCACAAAAAATCGCTCTGAGCGGTGATGTCCGGCTTACCACTCCGCATCTGAAAGACAAATTTACTGAAGGCGTCCTTTCAACCGGTTTGGATCTTGTAGATATCGGCATTTTGCCAACGCCCGCAAACTATTTTTCACTTTATCATTTGGAAATTGATGGCGCGGTGCAAATTACCGGAAGTCATAATCCTCCTGAATACAACGGATTTAAAATGTCGTTACATAAAGGCGCGGTCTATGGAGAGCAAATTCAGGCCATTCGGGAAATCATTGAAAACGAGGATTACGAAACCGGTACTGGTACGCGGACAGAGAAGAAAATCCTGAGTGATTATATTGAGATGGTGCTCGGTAAAATTCACGTTGAACGCAAACTCAAAGTCATTATGGATTGCGGGAATGCTGCTGCAGCATTAGCCGCCCCAGAGATTTACAAGCACCTCGACAATATCGAACTGACAGAATTGTATTGTGACGTGGATGGGAGTTTCCCCAATCATCATCCGGACCCGACGGTGAAAAAGAACCTCGCGGACTTGATTGCCAAGGTAAAAGCCGGAGACTATGATGTTGGGATCGCCTATGACGGCGACGCCGATCGGGTTGGTGTGGTTGATGATACCGGAGAAATTGTCTGGGCCGATTATTTGATGGCACTTTTCCTCGACGAGACCATTGCAAATGAGGGTGATGAAATAATCTTTGATGTCAAATGCTCGCAGATGCTGGAAAAAGAGATCGCAAAACACGGTGGAACTCCGGTGATGTGGAAAACCGGCCATTCTTTGATCAAGCAGAAAATGAAAGAAAGCAAGGCGCCGTTTGGCGGAGAAATGAGCGGACATCTCTTTTTCGCAGACGATTATTTTGGCTATGATGACGCAATTTATGTGTCGGCGCGATTGATTCAAACGCTCAGCCGGACGAAGAAGAAACTCTCCGAGCTCATTGCGGAATTACCTCAATACGAAAGTACTCCGGAAATTCGTATGGAATGCGTGAACGACGAGGAGAAATTCAAAATTGCAAAGAAAGCCAAGGATTATTTTTCGCAGAAATACGAGTATATCGACGTCGACGGAATCCGCATTAAATTTGGGGATGGCTGGGGATTGGTAAGAGCCTCCAACACTCAACCGGTGATTGTCTGCAGATTTGAAGCTGAAACGCCGGAACGTCTCCAGGAAATTAAAAGTTTGGTGCTCGATAAGTTGCAGGATTTCGGCGAGATTAAAATCGGGGAACATTAATCGATTCCCTGGAAAAATTGCCCGGAAAACAGAAGAAAGTTAAGGATTCCAGGAATTTGGAAACGGTGAAATCTATGGAAGCGAATAAGCGGATCGCTTCTTACAGAGATCAGGTAAACAGTCGGTTGCGTGAATTGATGGAGAACGACGTGCAACCGGAGTCACTTTACGTTCCGATGCGATATGTGCTTGAAGGCGATGGCAAACGGGTGCGTCCCATTTTATTGCTGCTGGTGAATGAACTCTTCCATGGCAATAAAACGCATGCAATGGATGTCGCTGTTTCTCTGGAGATTTTGCATAATTTTACCCTGGTTCACGATGATATTATGGATCAGGATCATCAGCGAAGAGGCCGGCCGACAGTGCACACCAAGTGGGATGTTGGCACAGGTATCCTTTCCGGTGATGGGTTGTTAGCGCTTGCGTACAAAGTGTTAACCGAAGTCAATACACCTGCAATCCTGCGCATTCTGCGCCTCTTTACCCAGGGAATCCTCGAAATCTGCGAGGGACAAGCATTCGACAAGGAATTTGAATCACGCGCTGATGTTGAAATCGATGAATATCTGATAATGATTGAGAAGAAAACAGCGCGACTCATCGCAATGGCGTGTCAAATGGGTGGATTAGTGAGCGGTGTTTCTGAAGAGCGCTTGTCACAGCTGAATCAGTTTGGTTTAGATCTTGGTCAGGCGTTTCAAATACAGGATGATCTGTTGGAGATGACCTCGACCATGGAAGTGATGGGGAAGAGCCTTGGAAGTGACCTGTTTGCCAGGAAGAAAACATACGTGCTCATCAAAGCGCGCCAGATGGCAGATCAATCGCTGCGGAATCAAATTGATGATCTTGTTGAAAATAACTCGCATTCCGAAGAAGATTTTGAACACGTAAAACGGCTGATTGCTGAAACCGGCGTCATCGAGGCCACTCAAAAAACGGTTAAAGAACGCATTGATTCGGCGCTGGCAATTTTGGATCAGTTTGAAGGGAATGTCTCACACTTGAAACAGTTTACTCTCCAGCTTTTGCAACGGAAATCGTGAAAAAAATGACCGGTGAAATATTAATCAAAAACGAGTATGGTTTGCACGCCAGACCTGCTGCTCAGTTGGTATCTTTGGCAACAAAATTTGACTCGCAAATTTTCCTGATAAAGGATGATACGAAAGTGAACGCCAAGTCAATCCTTGGAGTACTCGTGCTGGCGGCAGAGAATGGCAGCACGGTTACCATAGAGGCTGAGGGCGAAGATGCGGAAGAGGCAGTGAAAGAAATTAGTGCCCTCGCAGATCGGAAGTTTGATACTGAATAGATGAATGAGCAGAAACAACAACGGTTTGCAGGGATCAATGCCTCGCCGGGAATTGCGATTGGGCCAGCGTATTACTTCAATCGGGAAAAACTTGAGATTCCACATCGCAAAATCCGGGAAGAGGAAGTTGAGTCAGAAATAGCAAGGCTCAACACGGCGCTGCAGCGGGCTCGCCGGGATCTCCAATCCATTAAACAGATGATCTCTAATCGAATCGGAGAAAATTACGCCGATTTGGTCCAGGCGCAGTTAATGTCACTGGATGATGAACCGGTGCTGGAAGAGGTCAGAACCCGCATCCGGGAACGCCTCGAAAATGCGGAATGTGCTTTTCAGAAAGTGTTGTCCGCATATAGAGAACAGTTAGAAAATTCAGATAATGTGTATGTTCGCGATCGTGCCAGCGAAGTCAGCGACGTGAAACAACGGGTCCTTCGGCATTTGCTTACCCGCAGTGGTGGTATTCTCGAAGATGTGCAAGAACCCTCGATTATTGTCTCCACGGCATTAAGCCCTACAGATATGATCACCATCGATAAAACGAAAGTGCTTGGTTTTGTCTCGGAAACCGGGGGCAGAACTTCGCATATGGCGATATTATCGCGTGCTTTGCAGTTGCCGGCAGTGGTCGGGGTCGATAAAATTTCCGAAAATATTGCCGACGGTTCCAAACTCATCATCGATGGAACTCACGGAACAGTCATCCTGCATCCCGATGAGGAAACACTTGACCAATTTCGTGGGGAACAGGAACACATTAAAGAGTTTGAGGAAACCCTTCATTCGCATATTGATCTGCCTGCGGAGACTCGTGACAAAACGAAAATTATCCTTTCTGCTAACATTGGCTTACCGGTTGAGTTAGAAAATGTGCGGGCGTCTGGCGCCGAAGGGATTGGGTTATACCGGACAGAATACCTCTATCTGATTAAAAATACGTTTCCGACTGAAGAGGAGCAGTTTGAAGAATACAGGCAGATCACTGAGAGTTGTAACGGTGACCCCGTCATTTTCAGAACATTTGATTTAGGTGGCGATAAAATTTCTGCCACGATGGAATGGGAAGGCTTTCAGGAGAGCAACCCATTTTTAGGGTATCGCGCCATTCGAATCTGTTTGGATAACCCCCAGCTGTTTAAAACCCAATTACGGGCAATCTATCGCGCCAGTGCCTACGGGAATATCAAGTTGATGTTTCCGATGATTTCTGCCCTCGAAGAGGTGCATAAAATTAAAAAAATGATCAACGAGGTCAAAGACGATCTGCGATCAGAAAACATCCCGTTCAAAGAAAACATTGAACTTGGAGCCCTCATTGAAATTCCGTCGGCAGCGCTGATTGCCGATGAACTCGCCAAAGAACTGGATTTCTTCAGTATTGGAACGAATGATCTTATCCAGTATACACTTGCCGTCGATCGGGGAAATGATCGGGTTTCATTCCTCTATAAAATGCTGCATCCCAGCGTGTTAAAACTCATTCAAATGACTATCAAAGCGGGACATAAAAACAATATTTGGGTCGGAATTTGTGGAGAAATGGCCGCAGATCCAATCGCTGTTCCTTTATTAGTAGGCCTTGGTTTAGATGAAATATCAGTATCACCTATTGCATTGCCAAAAATCAAAGAAGTCATCCGGGGACTTGATAGCGAACAGTGTAAGCACATCGCTGAAAATGTACTCTCCTTCGCCCAGGAATCTGATGTTGAACGCTATTTACACCAATTTATGCAGCAACATTTCCCAGAGATGTTAAACGTTTAGGAGATCAACTTGTGAGCAAGAGTGCACTCAACACGCTAAAACAGGACCGAAAGAAATTAGATCCATCAGATATGTGGGGAGCAATTGCCGGCTTCGCAGATCAAATAGAAGCAGCAGCATCGATTCCACTGCCGGAAAATATACCGTACTCCTCCAATGAAATTAATAACATCGTATTTTGTGGGATGGGCGGTTCTGCAATCGGGGGCGATTTGCTGAATGCTTATTATCGAAACGATTTGATCGTCCCACTCATTGTAAACAGAAACTATACACTGCCCAATTTTGTTTCCCCGGATAGTTTAGTGATTGTCAGCAGTTATTCGGGAAACACGGAAGAAACCCTGAGCGCGTATATGGCGGCGCAGGAAGCCGGTGCGAAGGTTATTGGCATCTCTTCGAATGGTGAACTCTCTGAACTCATGTCGGATAATAAATTACCATGGATTGAAATTCCTAGTGGAATGCAACCCCGGGCCGCATTGGGATATTCATTCATTCCGATGGCACGTTTGCTCAGTCAAATGGATTTGGCGGGACCAGATGTGCAGGAAGATATACAAGAAACAATTGCTTCACTGCGCAACATGGAACAGCAATACCAGAGTGATAGTTCGGAGAATCTGGCTTTTGAAATCGCTCAATCCATCCTTGGAACAGTACCAATAATTTATACAGACCCGGAACTTGCTGTTGTCGGAATTCGTTGGAAAGGGCAGTTAGCGGAGAATGCTCAAATGCTCGCATTTACCAACGAATTGCCAGAGATGAATCATAATGAGGTGGTAGGCTGGAGCCAGCAACCTGAATTTTATCAACAAACTGCTCTGGTTTGGCTCAGAGATGAAGCCGCACACAGACAGGTGCAGAGACGTGCAGAAATTACCGGGGAATTACTTGCGGAATATCCCCACGAACAATTGACCGTGTTCACCAAAGGTGAGAGCTGGATGACCCGGCTTTTTTCATTGATTCATCTGGGCGATTGGGTCAGTTTATATGCAGCACTTTTACAAGGCGTGGATCCGACGCCTGTCGAACGGATTTCTCTGCTGAAAAGCCGGCTTGCTGCTATGGAATAACACTTGTATTTCCCAGGGGAGAATGTCCCTTGACATAGCAAAAAAACGGTTCGTATATTCATTTTCAACATTTGAAGGAATTGAGAGAGTATGATAGAAGTTGAAGTTGTAAAAATTGCATTTTATCCGCCAAGTAAAGGGTATGCGGTTCTGCTGAAAGAGATTGGTGGCGAAAAGCAGCTTCCGGTGATTGTTGGAGCGTTCGAAGCCCAGGCAATTGCGTTGGCGCTTGAAGGAATGAAAATGCCGCGCCCGATGACGCACGATCTCATCAGCAACATTCTTGAAGACATCGGTGCGGATATTAAGGAAGTCATTATTACCGATCTGATCGATGGTACTTTCTATGCAAAGATCGCCATGGATTTCAACGAATATGATAGCAGGGATGTCGACTCACGTCCCAGTGATGCCATAGCCATCGCATTGCGCGTAGGTGCTCCAGTGTATGTATCTGAAGGAGTAATGTCCGAAGCGGGTGTTGTTGCTGAAGACCTGGAAGGCGTCACTGAAGAAAGTGAAAGCCTGAGTGAGGAAACCTCACTGAGCAGTCCGGGGGAATCCTCGGGTGAGTCCCTGGTTGAATTAGAGGAAGCACTTAAAAAGGCGATCGACGCGGAAGATTACGAAAAAGCAGCAAGGATTCGCGACAAGATTCAAAAAATCGAAGAACAGAACAACTAATACAATACCGAATCAGGTAGTCATTTGGGCCAGTGCACTCTCCGCAGCGTACTGGCCTGCTTTCTTTTTAGAAGTCCCGGAGCCCTGACCTACAATTTGCCCGTTTACAACAACCTCTACTGTGTAGATCCGCGCGTGATCCGGCCCTGTTTTATCCACTGTGCGAAATTCTGGAGGATCATATCCCTGATCGTGGCAATATTCAATGAGCTGGCCTTTAAAATTCGATGTGCCGTTTTCGGTAGCCAGAGAGTTGATATTTTGGGGAACTGGCAATGGTAAAATCTTACGGACCAATTCCTCGGCAGCTTTCAAACCTCCATCAAGGTAAGTAGCGCCGATAAGCGCCTCAACGACATCGCTTAACACCGCATCAGATTCTTCCACTGGATTATCGGGGACGTGTTGCGCGTGAATAAAATCTTGCAGATGAAGCGTTCTGGCGATTTCTGAGAGATAATCCTGATTGACAAGTAACGCTCGTTGCTGCGAGAGATCTCCTTCCGTGGCGCTGGGATGTTTTTTATAGAGAAACTCTGATACGATCATATCCAAAATGGCATCACCTAAAAATTCGAGCCGCTCATACGATCGCATTCTTGCTGCATGATCTTTCAGGGAGGAGGGATGTGTTAATGCTGTTGTCAGCAATTCTGGATGCTGAAATTTATACTGTATCTGTTTTTGAAGGGCAGAGACTGAATTACTGGATTGCTTAAAAGAATTCCGGACTCTGGAGAATAAACGAATTAACCCCATAGATTTTTACTTGTGTTATTTAGTGGAGAGTCACACTTGGCGTACTGCAACAACTGCGTTGTGACCTCCAAAACCAAAAGTGTTGCTGAGAGCAACCGTGATGTCTTTTTCTGTTGGTTCGTTGGGTGAATAATTCAGATCGCAGTCCGGATCTGGATTTTCGTAGTTGATGGTTGGTGGGACAAGATTATTCCGAATAGCCTCTACCACTGCAAGGAGTTCAATACCACCGGCGGCGCCGAGCAAGTGTCCGGTCATTGATTTCGTCGAGCTCACGATCAAGCCATCTCTGGCGTAATCTTTAAACACGTTCTTGATTGCAGCGGATTCCGTTGCATCATTTAATGGAGTAGAGGTTCCGTGAGCATTAATATAATCAACATCGCCGGGATTCAGACCTGCATCGTCTAATGCAATTTGCATTGCCCGGGCAGCACCTTCGCCTTCGGGAGCAGGCATCGTGATGTGATACGCATCTGCGGAGTACCCGACACCAACGATTTCCGCATAGATGTTCGCGCCTCGTGCCTTGGCCGACTCATAATCTTCCAGGGTCACTACTCCGGCACCTTCACCCATAATAAAACCGCAGCGTTCCTTGTCAAAAGGGCGCGACGCTTCTGTGGGATTGCCATCCCACTTCGCCAGGGCTTTCATGTTTTGAAAACCAGCCACGGCTAACGGGGTAATCGATGCCTCTGCTCCTCCCGCCACCATAAAGTCGGCATCACCATACTGTATGTGTCGGACTGCGTTTCCAACGGCATGTGTCGCGGTAGCGCAGGCGGAAGTTACAGAATAGTTGGGTCCTTTGAGATTGTACCGCATTGAGATATAACCGGCAGCGATATCGGAGATCATCATTGGAACAAAATAGGGACTGACTCGCCGCGGTCCCCGATTCACCAGCGAACGCGTTTGATCTTCAAAAGTCTCTATCCCGCCAATGCCGGACCCGACAATAACCCCAGCCTTGTTATGATCCAGCGCGTCAAGATCTATGCCGGAGTCTTCCATTGCCTGCATTGCAGAGATCATTGCATAGATCGCATACCGATCCATTCGGCGAGTCTCGCCGGGTTCAAAGTAATCACTTTGATCAAGATTCTTCACTTCACCTGCGATTTGTACCGCAAAATCCGAGGTGTCGAATCTGGTGATTTTGTCAATTCCACTTTTACCTGCAATCAAGGCTTCCCAGTAGGAAGCCGGATTGTTCGCAAGGGGATTGACAGTCCCCATTCCCGTAATTACAACTCGCCTCTTCATTGGATCACTATTCTTGCTTTTGAATTAATACTCAACAATTATTCAGCTTTATCTTCGATATAGTCAACCACTGCACCAACGGTGGTTAATTTTTCTGCTTCTTCATCCGGGATTTCCAGGTTGAACTCTTCTTCCATCTGCATAATCAATTCGACGGTGTCCAGAGAATCGGCGCCCAGATCATCAATGAATGATGCTTCCCTGGTAATTTTGCCGCTCTCTACACCCAGTTTGTCCTGGATAATTTCTTTGACTGTTTCAAAAGTGTCCATGAGGATGTGCCTCCTTTTTTGTGTTTATGCCATTACCATACCGCCGTCAACCCGCAACACCTGGCCAGTGATATAACTGGCTTGTGGCGATGCAAGAAACACGGCCAAACCCGCAACGTCGTTCGGTGTGCCAAGTCGCTTCAGCGGGATAAGCGCGGTAAGTTCTTCTTTTTGTTTTTCGGTAAGTTTATCAGTCATCTCTGTTGTGATATAACCCGGGGCAATCGCATTCACCCGAATATTCCGGGATGCTAACTCCTGTGCGGTGGCCTTGGTTAAGCCTAAAATTCCAGATTTCGATGCTGCATAATTTGTCTGGCCCGGATTGCCGGTGATACCCACAACAGAGGATATATTAATAATACATCCTGATTTCTGCTTCAGCATATACCGGGATGCAAATTTTGTGGTGAAAAAAGCCCCTTTTAAATTGGTATTCAATACACTGTCCCAGTCCTCTTCATTCATACGAAGCATCAGGTTGTCTCTGGTGATTCCCGCATTATTGACGACCACATCAATCCGATCAAATTTAGTGATAATTTCATCTAGTAACGATTTTATTGAGTCAGGATCGGACACATCGCAAGGGATTGCAGTGACGGATATTTGATCTGTGGATAGTTCTTTCGCCGCGGCTGTGAGCGTCTTCTCAGAACGACTGCTAATAATAACGTGTGCCCCTGCTTCGGCAAAGTGCTTTGCAATGGCATAACCGATTCCCCTGGAACCACCAGTTACTAAAACCACTTGATCAGTCAATGTCGTCATTTTGGTTATTCCTTGAATCGGACGATGTCTCTGTAGGATGAAATATTTTCACGCGAGACATCCTGGTTAATACGTTTCATGAGTCCGGTTAATACGTTACCCGGTCCAACCTCGTAAAACGAATCTCCGCCGTCTTCGATCATCTGTTCAATGGTTTGCATCCATAAAACCGGGTGATCGATTTGATCGATTAATGCCTGTTTGAGTTTTGCACTATCTTGTGTCGGTTTCGCAGAAATATTGGGATAAACAGGGATTGCTGCATCCCGAAATTCCGTCGATTCCAACATCTCGGAGACCGCAGCTTTGGCGCTACTCATGAGCGGAGAATGAAATGCTCCTCCAACCACTAACTCAATGGCCCGGCGCGCCCCGAGATCCTTCGCCTGTTCCATCGCTTCCCGAACAGCATCCACTTCGCCAGAGATAGCAATTTGTCCGGGCGAATTATAATTGGCCGGCTGCACGATTCCCTGGGATGAAGCTGCGGTACACGCCTCAGCAATTTTAGATTCCTCGAGACCAATCACGGCGGCCATGGTTCCGGGAAATTCTTCACAAGCGTCCTGCATTGCCTGACTTCTTACTTTGACAAGTTTGAGCGCATCCCTGAAATCCAATACGTTGGCCGCAACCAGGGCAGAGTACTCGCCCAAACTGTGTCCGGCGACCATATCATATTTAGCGCCTTCCTGCTTGAGGAGTTCATTCAAGATAACGCTTAGCGTGAAAATGGCCGGCTGTGTCACCCGGGTTTCCGTAAGTTTTTCCAGTGGACCCTCGAATGAGAGTTTGGAAATTTTCAGGCCCATCACCTCGTCGGCGGTGTCATAATATTCTTTGGCAAGATCAAAACTTTCGTATAGATCTTTGCCCATCCCAACACTTTGAGATGCCTGACCTGGAAAGATAAAAGCAGTTTTGCTCACAAAATTATCCTTTGTATCTCTGAATTAAGAGCCCCAGCGTATGAGGGTCGCGCCCCACGTAAAACCGGCGCCAAATGTTGCGAACACAACATAATCACCTTGTTGGAGGCGACCATCCTGGAGCACTTCGTGAAGCCCCAGGGGAATTGTCGCAGCTGTTGTATTTGCATATTTATCAATATTAATGACAACCTGTTCGTCGCGGAGTTTCATCTTTCTTGCTGCCGCATCGATGATGCGTTTGTTGGCCTGGTGTGGGATGAAATATCCAACATCATCGCCAGTCAGGTTGTTGCGTTCTAAAATCTCAACCGAAACATTGGCCATGCCGTTCACGGCGTATTTAAAGACTGTGCGACCATCCTGCTGCAAATAGTGCATCCCTTTATCAACAGTTTCGTGCGTCGGAGGATTCTTGCTCCCGCCACCTTCCATATACAGATACGGCGCGCCTGAGCCATCTGCATAGACAAGACTGTCGAGAATACCGTACTCATCATTTTGGGTGGGCTCAATCAAGACTGCGCCAGCCGCATCACCAAACAGAATACAGGTGTTTCGATCGCTGTAATCTGTGATAGAGGACATGGTATCAGCGCCAACTAAGAGCACACGTTTGTAGGCTCCGCTGGTGATAAAGCGGTTCGCCGTTTCCATGCCATACACAAAACCGGAACATGCGCCAGAGAGGTCAAAGCCCCAGGCATTTTTTGCGCCAATGGCATCCTGAATCAGACAAGCCGTTGACGGGAAAAACATGTCAGGAGTAACAGTGGCAACGATAATGCAATCGATAGTTTCAGGATCGATATCATATTCTTCGAGTAATTGTTTTGATGCCGCAATCCCCATATCCGAAGTAGCTTCATTTTCGCTGACAAGATGCCGCTCGCTAATCCCGGTACGGGTTCGAATCCATTCGTCGTTGGTATCGACCATTTTTTCGAGGTCAAAATTTGTTAACACTTTCTCCGGGACGTAACTACCAACAGCAGTAATCGTTGCTCTCATACAATCCTTCTTTATCTATCCTTGCGGTATCACCGGATCGTCTACCTGAGCCATACGAGGAGACTCAACTCGGTGTACTTCTAATTCGTGTTTAATAATTTCGTTAATTTGACGATCTACCATCATTTTTGCAACCCCAATAGCATTTTTGATGGCTTTGGGGCTTGAACGACCATGACTTATAATCGATACACCGTTGATTCCAAGCAGGGGAACCCCACCATATTCTTCATAATCGAATTCTTTGGCAATGGCTTTCAGTACGGGTTTCAGCAGTATGGCTCCCAGATAGGCAAACGGTTTGTTGCCGATCATCATCCGGACTTTTTCATCGAGAGCCTGAAAAATACTTTCACCGAACTTCAAAAGTACATTCCCCACAAAGCCATCACATACCACCACATCAACTTTTCCCGTCAGGATATCACGGCCCTCGATGTTCCCAACAAAATTATCTAATTCCTGCTCAAGCATACCGTATGCGTCGATCACGGCTTCAGTACCTTTTGTCCGTTCTTCCCCAATATTGAGGAGCCCGACTTTAGGTGAATCGACTTCAAAGATATGTTCAGCGTATATAGAACCCATAATACCAAACTGGAGCAAATTAATTGGCTTAGCGTCAGGATTTGCTCCCACGTCGAAGATGACGCACCCGCCCTTTGGTGTAGGCATGAAACTGCCAATGGAAGGACGATTCACACCTTTTATTCGTCCCAAGGATAGCAGAGATGTCGCCAACACTGCACCTGTGTTGCCGGCGCTGACAAACGCATCGGCGTCATTGTTTTTGAGCATATTGATTCCAGTGGAGATTGACGAATCTGGCTTATTCCGCATAGCCTTGGTGGGCGACTCTTTCATCGTAACCACCTGTTCGGCATGCTGAACAGAGAGGTGAGGAGAGGATACTTGTTGAGTTGTTAATTCTTTTTCAATAGCATCGCTCCGGCCAGCCAGGATCAATTCAATATCCCGAAACTCCGGATCTTCGAGGACGAGCTCTGCTCCAGCGACGACTGAACCCGGAGCATGATCTCCTCCCATCGCATCAACGACTATTCGCATGATGGATCCGAAATAAATTTCGGAGTTTAGTATTCCTTCGGAATGTAAACCGGACGACCTTTATAATATCCACAGTTCGGACATGCGCGGTGTGACAATTTTGGCTGATGGCACTGTGAACATTCCGTGGTATTCGGAGCGGATAATTTCCAGTGAGTTCTTCTTTTGTTCCGACGTGCTTTCGATGTTTTCTTCTTTGGTAAAGCCACTATTAATCCCCTTAATCTTCTAAATTAAGTTCTTTGAGTTTATTCCAGCGTGGATCGATACTTGTATCTTCGCAATCACAGGAACCCTCATTTAAATTCGTGCCACATTGTGCACAAAGTCCCTGGCAATCCTCCTTACAGATGATCTTGAAAGGGAGGGCCAACATGAATGAATCCTGCACAAACTTTGAAATATCGATATATGGACTGGAAGGATCAACCTCAATAATTTCTTCATCCTCAAACTCAGACGATTGATCCATAACCACAAGCGCTGCCAACGATGTCTCAATTTGGGAGTTGAAATCAGTTAAACAGCGGTCGCACACAAGTGTTGCGTCAGTCCGTGCATCACCGTGCAGATAATATCCGTGGTCAGCGTCTGCAAATATCGCAGTCACTTCAGTATTTTGCATCGGAAATTCAATTCCCTCCAGCCCAAGGTCTTCCTTGGAGCCAGAGAAGAAAAATTCCCGTTGCCGAGTATCCTGTAGCTGTGCTATGGCTATTTTCATCATAAAAAAGAATTTAAGTGTGGGGTATAAAGTAGTCAAGCCGAAATCAAAATCTGATTCCGGCTTGAATTCAGTGTTCGTAAAGGATTAAAAACCGTGGAAGAGGTGCTACTCCTGGGGTTTATCCTCGTCCTCGGAATCTTCGTCCTCGTCTTCATCGGACTGCTCATCCTCGTCTTCTTCCAGATCCTCGTCAAGGTCAAAGTCTTCGAGATCCTCCAATTCTTCGTCCTCGTCCTCTTCGTCGAGTTTTGCCTGTTCTTCTTCTTCAGCGATCTCATCTTCGTCTTTGCGTTCCAAAAGGTTTTCGTCATCTTTTTTCTTCCGCAATATGAGATAGATGATTGTCTGGCCCACACTATCAAGTGCGGTCGCATAGGAAATGATCACAAACATGATCACAAAAAAGGAGAGAGCAAGAAAGACTGTTGCCACTGATTCGGTGCCGTTTAACCCGGTTGAGCCGACCATCAGGTGTCCGGCGCCCTGGAACGGTGAAAAGAGCAGGTTCACAAACAGATAGAAAACAGAAGAATCGCCACCCAGGTAAAAGATCGCTGATTCCATCATCCGGAAGAGTTTGTCGCCCATTAACCATTGTGCGCCGAAAACGAAGGAAATAAACATAATTCCGGCAGTCATCACGAATCCGAAGATGTAAAATGCGATAGTCACTAAAAATGACCACAATGTTTCATACGTCACCAAGCGCCACGGTTGTGCCCAGAGCAACGAGTAACTTTGGAAGACGGTTTCCAAGGTATCCTCTTCAGAAGTTCCAACGATTGCCGGGGCAAAAGTCAGGACTATTGCGAAAACCACAAAAGTGTACAGAACAAAAATTGCCACTGGAAAATAGAGCAGATACGGCAGTGAGAAGATAAACTCGCCGACATACGGAATTTTTCCCAGCAGGGCGGCAACGATGGCGGCAATAATAAAGAAGACCACAATCCCGATCACCGAGAGGGGGCCAAAGATCAACGGATGCCAATGTTTTTTGACGAACCGCCAGCCATCACCACTGGAATAAAAGAAGTCACCTTTGAATTCTTTGTAGGTAATTCGCGCGACAGCCAGACTGGCAAAATAATAAGCGATTGCCCAGAGGAGTCCGCCTATGAAGTAAAATATCCAGCCTAACCACGATAACATGACATCATAGGGGAAAGGAAAGAAATGATAATGCTGCCAAATTTCTCCAAAAGAATATCCACTAATCAGCATCGCAATATAGGAGAAGACCATAAAAAGAATATATCCGATGACATTCGCCGTAAAGTGGGTCCAGATTTTCTTGCCACTAAGCGCCACTCGTGGAATGCGAAATACATCACGAAAATCTAAATAGAGATCTTGTTTCATGCTTCCGTACCTCCGACTTAGTCAATCAACGTTAACAATCGTTATGTAACAACTCTAAGTGTCCTGACGCATTGAGTCAACCCAGATGGTCAGATCCTGTAACTGCTCCTCCGCCTGCATACGTGAAGCCAGTTTTTTTGCTTCGTCGTAACTCTGGAATTTGCCGGAACGAACTCGGTACCACACCTCGCCGGTATCCGGAAACTTCGCTCGCTGAATATAGGCATCATAACCCAGATCCTGCAGTTTCTTGACGAGTCGTTCTGCACCACTCCTTTTTTGTAACGAAGCAATTTGTACCGTATACTCTCCCGGAATCTTTGGAATCAGATCGGCACGTTTACCACTACTGCTTGTTGTTGAGGTAGAACGCGGTGTTGCAGATTTTTGCGCAGGTTGTTTCGTTGCAGGCTTCTTTGTCTCTTGTGCGGTTTTCGCTGGAGTACTTTTCTTTGCCTGTTTCTGCTCATTCATTTGCGTGGAGGTCGTATCTGTCATCATCCGCTGCGACTTCACCTTAATTTCGAAACGCTGCGTCCCGACGATATCTCCGGATTGATCCTGGAGAGCATACGCAACGACGTAAACACCAGAATCTGGTGGCACAAATGAGACCTGTGGCCGGTTGAACATCGGATTGAAATCGTATTTGCTTAACCGGGTTTTACCAGGCGTTTCAACAAAATTCCATTCGATCTGGTTATTGCCTTTCAAATCATTTTCAATAACAGACAAATCGACACGGGTTCCCACCGTTCCGGTTTTAGTAATGGTTTCCCGTTTTTTTCCTCCGCAAGTAACCAGAATGAGGAGGGGGACTAATACGATAAGAGAGTAAGTGAGTTTACGCATTTAAGACCCCTTGATGTAAAGTTGAAAAAAGGCAGACTTATTTATTGTGATATAATATCCCGCGCGCTAAAGAAAAATGCAATCTCTTTTTGAGCGTTTTCCGGGGAGTCCGAGCCGTGTACAGCGTTGTTTTGTAAGGATTCAGCATACAATTTCCGCACAGTGCCTTCAGCCGCTTCTTCCGGATTGGTAGCGCCAATAACTTCGCGGAAATAACTGACGGCATTGTCGTGTTCAAGCACCATCGGCATACACGGGCCGGAGGTCATAAATTCGACTAAATCATTATAGAACGGACGTTCTTTATGAACCGCATAAAATTCCCTGGCATCTTCGGTGGTTAATTGAGTGAATTCTGCGGCGACAATTTTCATTCCTTTATTCAGAATATGATCGATGATTTTTCCCTGATAGTTATTTCGGATCGCGTCCGGTTTGATAATGGCGAGTGTGCGCTGCATTGAATAATCCCTTTCTTCGTTCATGTTTTGTATCAAAAAATTACCCTGCCTCATTTTTGAGACAAGGTAAAATGTAACCAATGAAAATCGATCGGTGAACCGTTTTTTTGGATTTTTTACTCTATAATTATAAGTCTGGTATAAAAACCGCAAATAAACGCTAATTGTAAATAGTTAATAAGGAAATATTGTAAAATTATGGTAGAATATTTCGAATATATCCTGAATTCATATTAATTTCATAAAAGAATATCCGCTCGATACTTTTTAGACTACACTCAATTATATCAAGCGTAAAGTAACGAAATTCTCAACGAAACCAATGAGTGTCATTCTGAGCGAATGTGTCCCGGAAGGGAGCCCTGCGGGGAAGAATCACCATACGATTAGTCCAATAACTATAGTAGAAATTTTCCTTATAGAGACTTTGTGGAACAGTTAGTTCAGAAAAACAAAACAGGCAGTCGCTCTTCGACAAGCTCAGAGCGACTGCCTGTCACCTTTGATAATGATCTGATCTATTTCAACGCCTCAGCCATGGTTTCGCCAATGGTTGCAGGTGTATCGCATACCGAGATTCCGGCTGCGCGCAGGGCTTTCATCTTGTCAGCGGCAGTTCCCTGTCCACCTGAGATGATTGCACCGGCGTGTCCCATCCGGCGTCCGGGAGGCGCGGTCTGACCAGCGATGAATGCCACAATTGGCTTGTCGAAGTTATTTTTCGTGACCCATTTGGCGGCTTCTTCTTCCGCGGATCCACCGATTTCACCAATCAAAACCACGGCGTCAGTACCGTCGTCATCTTTGAAAAGTGTCAACAGATCAATAAATGTGGACCCGATAATCGGATCACCGCCAATACCAATTGCTGTAGATTGGCCAAAGCCGTGATTAGTCAGTTGGTGAACCGCTTCGTAGGTCAGCGTTCCACTTCGTGAGATAATGCCGACTTTCCCTGGTTCATGAATAAATGCAGGCATAATACCGACTTTTGCCTGACCCGGAGAAATCACACCGGGACAGTTTGGTCCAACCAGACGGGTTGGCTTGTCCGCGAGATATCTTCTTACCTGAATCATATCCTTGACCGGGATGCCTTCAGTGATGCAGACCACCAGATCCAGTTCCGCATCAGCGGCTTCCATAATGGCGTCCGCGGCAAATGCCGGCGGGACAAAAATCACAGACGTGTTGGCGTCGTGAGCGTCTCTGGCTTCTTTTATCGTGTTATACACCGGGAGATCGTTATGGGTTTGTCCACCTTTGCCTGGTGTGACGCCCGCGACGACCTGCGTTCCGTATTCCACCATTTGCTGCGCGTGGAATGAACCTTCGCTTCCGGTCAATCCCTGCACAATCAAACGTGTCTCTTTATTGACTAAAATGCTCATCAATATCTTCCTTTCTTACGCTACCGCTGCGACAGATTTTTTCGCGGCGTCTTTCAAATCTTTGGCGACAACAAACTCCAGCGAGGACTCCTGCAGGAGTTCGGCGGCTTCTTCGGCGTTAGTGCCTTCCAGCCGAACCACCACCGGCATATCTACGTCAAGATCGCTGAGTGCGTCGATTATTCCCTGCGCGACACGATCACAGCGGACAATTCCGCCAAAGATGTTGATCAGCACAGCCTGCACATTTTTGTCCTGCATAATGATTTCGAAACCGGCTTTCACGGTTTCTGCGGAAGCCGAACCACCGACATCAAGAAAGTTAGCTGGTTCACCGCCGGTGTGTTTAATGATATCCATTGTCGCCATCGCCAGTCCGGCGCCGTTCACCATACAGCCGACGTTGCCGTCCAGTTTGATATAGTTCAAACCGTATTTCGACGCTTCAACTTCCGAGGGCGCTTCCTCGGAGAGATCGCGGTATTCCTGAATATCCTTATGGCGGTACAATGCGTTGTCATCGAAATTGATTTTTGCATCCAGCGCCAGCACATTGCCCTGTTTTGTCACCACCAGCGGATTAATTTCTGCCAGCGATGCATCTGATTCTTCGTAGACTCGATATAATCCCATAAAAAATTTCACGGCGGATTTTACCTGATCGCCTTCGAGTCCCAGGCCATAGGCAAGACTCCGTGCCTGAAACGGTCGAAATCCCACGGCGGGATCAATCCATTCTTTCAGGATTTTCTCGGGGCTTTCGGCAGCCACTTTTTCGATTTCGACGCCACCTTCTGTGGAAACCATAAATGCGGTTCTGCCGACGGCGCGATCAAGCACAAGACCGGCGTACAATTCTCGCCCGATGTCTACGCCTTGCTCAATAAGCACCTGATTGACCTGTTTGCCTTCCGGACCAGTCTGGTGAGTAACCAGATTCATTCCAATGATTTCGTTGGCGAGTTGCTGTGCCTCGTCCGGATTCTTGGCCAGTTTGACACCGCCGCCTTTTCCGCGGCCGCCTGCGTGAATCTGGGCTTTGACAACCACAGTGCTGCCGCCAAGCTCTTCCGCAATGGATTTCGCTTTTTCTGGCGTGTCGGCAACCTTGCCATCCGGCACCGCCACTTTATACCGGCGAAGAATCTCTTTCGCCTGATATTCATGAATTTTCATCTACTTCTCCTTTGTTACTAATCCTGCTTGCTTAAACATCTATTTTGCAGTTTCAGGGATTGATGCGCGTTCCGCGTTCACCCTGAAGTGCTTCTCGTACATGTTCGATGGAAGTGATCACTACCTGGTCGCCGCCACCTTCCAGAAATGTGATTGCTGCTTCAATTTTCGGCGCCATCGAACCGGAAGGGAATTGTCCCTCGTCGTAATATTTTTTGATCTCATCGACAGTCACATCGTGGAGCGCTTGTTGGGTTTCCTTCCTGAAATTAATAAATACCTCCGGCACATCGGTAATAATGAAGAGCTCGGAAGCTTTAATATCTCTGGCGAGAATTGCTGACGCTCTGTCTTTATCGATCACCGCATCAACGCCTTCGTAGTAGCCGCGTTCATCAACGTAGACCGGAATGCCGCCACCGCCGACAGCGATGACAATCGCGCCGTTTTCCACCAACTGGCTGATTGCCTTATGGTTGACAATTTCCTTTGGCAGGGGAGAGGCCACTACCCGGCGCCATCCGCCGCGGATGGGATCTTCTTTGACAATCCAACCGGCTTCCTCCGCCAGTTTTTTGGCTTCATCTTCCTGATAAAATTGACCGATGAATTTTGAGGGATTCTGGATGGAAGGATCGTCCTGATCCACGATGACTTGACTGATGACGGTTACCACATCTCTGGAAATATTTTCCTGATTCAACTGATTTTGCAGCGATTGTTCGATCATGTAGCCCATACCGCCGGCGGTATCCGCAACGCAAATGCCCAGCGGCAGGATTGGCGCCTTGCCGCGGGACAATTCGACCCGCAGGAGGGCGTTACCTACCTGCGGGCCGTTGCCGTGTGAAATTGCCAGATTATAGCCTTCGTGCACCATATGCAGGATCGCGCCAAGACTTTCACGCGTCCTGCGAAACTGGTTGGCTATGGTATCGGCCTCGGTTTTGGGACTGATGGCGTTTCCGCCAAGCGCGACAACCGCTGTTTTGCGATCGCTCATTTAGAGCACCGGTTTCAGAACGTCATCGAGGTTCGGGCGACCGATTTCCTGTAAATCGTAGGTCACGCGAACCGACGGATGCTTGATGTCGATAACCCGTCGCAAATCAATCGGCGTACCAATCACAACCACGTCGCAATCTGCGGCATTGATGGTTTCCTCAAGATCTTTCATCTGCTGTTCGCCGTAACCCATTGCCGGAAGCAGCGTGCCGATTTCGGTGTATTTCTCAAACGTCTCGGTGATTTTTCCGGTGGTGTATGGACGAGGATCGACTAACTCTGATGCACCGAATTTTTCCGCGGCAACCACGCCTGCGCCGTATTTCATTCCACCGTGCGTAAGTGTTGGACCGTCTTCGACGACCAGCGCGCGTTTGCCGGTGATCAGTGACGGATCTTCAACCACGATTGGGGAAGCGCCATCGATGACAGTCGCTTTCGGATTTAGCTTGCGAATATTATTGCGGACAATCTCAACGCCTTCGCGATCCGCGGAATCCATCTTGTTAATAATGATAGCATCTGCCATCAGGAGATTGGATTCACCGGGATAATAACTCACTTCGTGTCCCGCGCGATGCGGATCGGCGACGGTGATCATCACGTCTGGTTTGTAAAACGGCATATCATTGTTACCGCCATCCCAGAGAATCACATCCGCTTCTTTTTCCGCTTGCCGCAGAATCGCTTCGTAATCCACGCCGGCATAGACAATGGTTCCGCGATCGATGTGCGGCTCGTACTCTTCCATCTCTTCGATGGTACAGTCGTGTTTTTTGAGATCGTCGATAGTTTCGAAACGCTGAACTGCCTGTTTGCTCAGATCGCCGTACGGCATCGGGTGACGGATCGCCACAACCTGTTTGCCTGCTTCGGTCAGGATCTCGGCTACGCGGCGCGTGGTCTGACTTTTACCGCATCCGGTACGCACAGCACAAATCGCGACCACCGGTTTGCTGCTTTCGAGCATTGTACGAGCGCCGCCCATTACTTTGAAATCCGGGCCGAGCTGCATCACCTTGGATGCCAGATGCATAACGTATTCGTGTGCGACATCGCTGTAAGAAAAGACCACTTCATCGATGTCGTTGTCGCGAATCAATGCTTCCAGATTTTCTTCCGGCTCGATCGGAATTCCGTTGGGATATAATTCGCCAGCGAGTTCCGCCGGATATTTTCTGCCTTCGATATCGGGAATCTGCGTGGCGGTAAAAGCGACAACATCATAGTCTTCGTTGTCGCGATAAAACGTATTGAAATTGTGAAAATCGCGGCCGGCCGCGCCCATAATAATTATTTTCGTTTTAGCCATACCAATAACCTCCAGTTACTGAATCGGTTAGAAATTCATTGAATAATTGAACACGAACGAAATACAGATGGAAATTGGCCTAGCAAAACCCAAACCAATGTGTCCACTGGATGATCAAACTGTTCAGTTTATTCATATCTGCTTAAATCCGCTGGAGTTCGTTATTGGCTTCTACAACCGCTGGGTGATGGATTTCGCCTGCTGGAAGAACAGCAGATAATCCGGTCCGCCAGCTTTGGTATCGGTTCCAGAGAGGTTGAATCCGCCAAATGGCTGGATGCCTACCAGCGATCCGGTAATCTTCCGGTTGAAGTAGAGATTCCCTACGTGGAATTCTTTTTTGGCGCGTTCGATTTTGCGCTGATCGCGTGTGAAAACGCCGCCGGTCAAACCGTAGTCAGTATCGTTGGCGATATCGAGCGCGTGATCGTAATCTTTGGCTTTAATGATAGAAAGCACCGGTCCAAAGATCTCTTCCTGCTCCAGACGATCGCCTGGTTCAATGTCCGCGAAAACGGTCGGCTCGATGTAGTAACCTTCACTATTAATCTGTTCGCCACCAAGGACTAAGCGGCCTTCTTTTTTACCGATCTCGATATAGTTCAGGATTTTCTCCTGCGAACTTTCGTTGATCACCGGACCCATCCAGTTGCTCTGGTGTTCCACGGGACCAACTTTGACTTTTTTCGCGTATTCGATGACTTTTTCAACCACTTCATCGTAAACTGATTCCTCAACGATGAGACGTGAGCAGGCAGAGCATTTCTGTCCCTGGAAACCGTATGCGCCGGTGACGGCTGCTTCGGCTGCTGCGTCCAGATCTGCGTCTTCCAGCACAACCTGCGCATCTTTACCGCCCATTTCAGCGATGACGCGTTTAATCCATTTTTGTCCCGGCTGCATTTTGGCCGCCAGTTCATTGATGTGGATGCCAACTTCTTTGGAGCCGGTAAACGCAATAAACCGTGTTTTCGGATGTCCAACAAGTTTATCACCAATCGATCCGCCGCCACCGGTAATGAAATTGCAGACGCCTTTCGGCAATCCGACCTCTTCCAGAATTTCGACGTATTTCATTGCCATTGTGGGAGAATCGCTGGACGGTTTGAGCAGAATGCAATTTCCGGAAACCATCGCAGCCGAGGACATTCCGGACATAATTGCCAACGGGAAATTCCACGGCGGAATAATCGCGCCAACGCCGAGTGGAATATAAATCATCTCATTGTTCTCACCCTCATAAGGAGTCAACTCGGTTGGCCAGCCGTAGCGGATGGCTTCTCTGGCATAATATTCCTGGAAATCAATGGCTTCTGCGACATCGCCGTCGGCTTCCGGCCAGCTTTTACCTTCTTCATAGACCTGCCACGCGGCTAATTCCAACCGGCGTTCTTTCATCCGTGCTGCTGCGCGCATAAAAATGGCGGCGCGAGCATCTGCCGACAACTGTTTCCATTCTTCAAATGCCTCGTATCCGGCTTCAATTGCCTGATCAATATGTTCCGGTTTGGCCTTCTGGAACGTGCCGATGACTTCGTTTTTATGAGACGGATTGATCGAATTGAAAGTCTCATCGGATTTCACCCGTTCTCCACCAATGATCAGATCATACGTTTGGCCAATCTCAGATTTGACTTTTTTCAGCGCTTCCTGCATCGCTTCTACGTTTTCAGGTTTTGAAAAGTCAGTCAAACCTGAATGTTGATAGGGAACGTACATGGTGACCTCCACTTTATGTTTGAGTTACGGTTAAATTTAAATAAATAAAAAACCCTCCAAGCCTGTTGGAGGGTATATTGTTCATTAATTGAAGTGCAAATAAAATAATCATCAACTAAAATTTATCACGTTTTTTCTGCCAGTTTATTTTCAAAAAAATAGAAAGAAAAGGGGGCGAAAATCAAGTGTATTCCAACGTGTAATGAACTTCCTTATCCCAGACGAACGCTTTTCGCATCGTTTGCGGTGATTAACCGCCGGTGACCCTGATAGGGATCAACGGCAGCAGCAGTTGACCTTCCGGGTAGCTGACTTTATTATCCCGGAAGGTAGCTTCAAAAAGAACTCACCGTGCTTTTGCAATCAACCCGGAAAGGGATCAATGGTGCAAATTGTAGATAAATATTTATCGAACTAAACTTACTTCTTTTTTGACTTCACATCTGGTTTGGGCGAATCATCACCTTCTGTTTCGAGATCCATCTCTTCAATCTCTTCCTCTTCTTCACTCGGCTGGATCTCAGATTCTTTCCCAAAACAGATCAACTGCGCACCACCCGGAATTGACATATTCGGGGTCACCATTTCCAATCGATCATTTTTCACGAAAAAGAGCGACACAAAATCACTCTCCTCGCCCGGTTTTGTCGGCTGCTGCAGGATTTCGTGCGTTGTTTCTTTCGTGTAGAATTTCCACCCTTGCCGGCTGCGACTTTGCAGACTGCCATACGTCAATTCTTCGTTAAAAAGTAGGATGCCTTCATCGCGCAATTCTTTTTGGTCCGTTTGTTCTTCACCATCATCCTGCAGGCGAATTCGAAACACGTGATCAGTGCCAAAAAATTTAGCTCCTTGCTGGCACGCGAGAATGTTCACTTCGGTATTGGGGGTCATCGCGATAAGATTCCCAATGCCTTCCAGTGAAGTTTCTTCCAGGGTCTCCGGCGCGATTGCATCATCCTGTATTGCATCCAAACCATCACGCTTGGCTGAGCGACAATTATTTTTATTAATATCCATCATCAACACCCGGAAACCCGCGGCTTGTATCGCTTTTGCTAATTGGCGTGCAGGCGCGCTGGCGCCGACAAAAAGAAATCCACGCGGCGCCGGCTGCAAAACGCCGAGCCATTTCCCAACCCATTTTGCTGTGCCGCCCTGGAGAAATACAGTCCCTCCAATGATTAGAAAGGTCAGAGATTCCAGGTAATACGCCTGAGATGAATATTCTGGAATGTGAGAGAGTGTCGTCGAAAAAAGTGAGGCCACGGCTGCAGCAACGATCCCCCTGGGGGCAATCCAGGAGAGAAAGAGTTTTTCTTTGGTAGTCAAATCCGAATTTCGTGAGGAGAGAAAAATATTCACCGGGCGAATCACCAGAATGACGACGGCCAGTAAAATGACACCTTGCCAGCCCAGAGATTTCATTGCATTCAGGTCGAGCTTCGCCGCAAGGAGAATAAATAACACAGAAACCATTAATGTGGTGAGCTGCCCTTTAAACGATTCAATTTCGTCGATTCCGCGCGGTTTAAGAATACCTAACAATAGGCCGGTAACGGTCACCGCGAGCACTCCGGTTTCGTGCTGAATCCAATCCGAGGTGGCATAAATAATGATGACCAGAGATAAAGCCGTTAAATTTCGCAAATCCCAGCTGATCAGGCCGCGCCGGTTAAGGAGGTAATGCATGATTAATCCACCGGCAATGCCCATGGAAAATCCGATCGCCAGGCTGCGCAGGAATTCCCGCAGGATGAATCCACCGGTAGCAGAGGTTTCAATAAAGGTAAGTGTTACTACAGCGAGCAATGCGCCGATAGGATCGATCAGGATGCCTTCCCAGGTCAAAATAGTCGAAATCTTTGGGATGGTTTTCACATTCTTGAGGAGCGGCATAATGACGGTAGGACCAGTGACTGTAATGAGCGCACCAAACAGAATCGCAACACGCATACCAGAGGCATCCTGGAGTTCCGGGAAAATCAGATAAGCCGCTGCAGCGCCGCCAAGCCAGGTAATTGCTGTTCCCAGGGTTATCAAGTTGCGGATTGTTTTTGGTGCTTCACGGAAATTCACTCGTCGCAGTGAAAGCGCCCCTTCAAACAGGATTATTGCCACACCGATGTGGACAATTGTCTGTAATCCGTCACCGAGAAGATCAACGCGGAAAATCCCCATTTGGCCTAAAACTCCGCCAACGAGCAATAACGGTACAATGGCCGGAAGTTTGAGCTTATTGGCAACCAGTTGCGAGAGAATCCCCGCAAAGATGAGTAGCGCTATGTTAAAAAGGGTTTCGTCCATAACTTCGAAATATACAAGCCTCTATTGATTTTCCCAATTGAAAACGAATTCAGACGGTGGACATAACGAACAAGACTTTTTCCGATAACCGGAATTGTTCATAAAATTTCTATCGGTTCAAGTTTGGAAAATACCTTGATTCCGTTGTCCCGAAGTCTGCCGCTCTTTCTCAGCAGAGACTCCTCCCGGAGCGACAGGTCGTTCGACCCGGCCAGTCAGTGGACGGGCTCACGACAAGCTCAGAGTGGCATAGCAAAGCGTCATTCTGAGCAAATCGCATTTCAAGAACAAGGACAACTGAAATTTTGGATTATTCTATTCCCCGATGTTATATTGTCGAAACAAAGCAAACTAAATATTGGTGTAGAGCCGTTTCTCCGATACATCGGAGCAGGCGTGAAACGGCTCTACCAGACAATCATCATTGGAAATAATTTCAGGTCCACTGGAGAAATTAACTATCGAACAGTTTACCCCACGCGATTTTATCCCTGATGTTCGAGACGGGTTAACACGAATCGAACGCGTTGTCCTGAAATGCATCTATGACCTGGAAAAAGGGAGCAACGGACGAATGGTACCGACAATCCTCCTCTGGGGAGAATTAATTGATCGCGGATATGATATTTCGCGCGATGAATTGAATAAAATTCTCTCAAAACTTGGCGGTATGGATAAAAGCTGGACCAAAGAACATTAAGCCATCTTACGGTTGTTCGCGATAAAGCGCCAGGCTTTGCGGACCGTCACTAACAGTGTAGGTATTTACCAATGTCTCATCTTTGGTAGAAAATTCCTGTACGGTGGCAACACCGAAATTTGCAACGTAAAGCCGAGAAGCGGCCTGATCAAATAACAAGTCCATCGCGCCTGGATTAATCTGGATCGGGTTCGACTGATCCCGGATCACCGTATTTTGAAGCGCATCATATTTGTACAGAAAACCGTAATTGCTAGTCCCGTAGTCGGTTAAGTAACCAAATCCCTGGTCTGTGATTGAAATAAATCCGGGGGTGCCGCCAAATTGAAGGACACCTTGGACATTCAGTGCACCCGGATCAATAATGTCCACCCGACCTCCGACAGAGGAATAATCGCCGGTACATACCACGTGCAGATTGCCGAGCGGTCCCCAGGCGAAGTTTTGCGGATTCAAGTCCACCTGGATATTCTTTTGCAAAGTAAAATCAGATTTATTCACCACGGATACAGTCGAAGCGGAATAATTCGGATAACCACCACTATTGGCGACAAAAATATAATCCTGATTCGCAATCAAACCCTGGGGATTAACCCCGACTTCCACGGAATCAACCAGCGAATAGTCCAGCCCATTCACCAGATACAACTGGTTACTCAACCATCCCGTAATATAAATCGCATCCTGATCCACAAGAATTTGATATGGATTGCTTTGCAGTGGCAAATTGACTGTTTTCTTCACTGTACCATCTGCAAGATCAGTCACTTCCAATGATGGTGGTGTGGAATTTAAAATGAGTAAATCAGAGCCGTATACGGCGATATCGGCAGGAACATCGCCGGCGGTAGCGAAATCATTTGTTACGGTTGCAGAATCCAGATTAACCCGGGAGACATTTTGCGCGTTTGCATTAAGTACAAAAAGCGCGTTGTTACCAGAACTATTGTTTGGACCAGACGGGCTCGAGTTACAACTGACCATAACAATCCCGATGACTATTGCGAATACTATTGAACGAAAGTGTGACATTTTATTTCTCCGTAAAATTTTGAACTGGTTCATAAATTAAATTCAGCGAGATTTTATAATTGCGTCCCGGCTCGGGCATCCGCGCTACGACCTCATATTTCTTATCCCAGAGATTATTTACCTGCAACTCCGGACGGATTTTTAACGCATCCAACAAACCTGTGAGGCGTTGTTCGGTGGAAATACTAAAATCTGCAACACCATATCCTTCCAGGGATTTGGTATTCGCTGCCGTAATAAACTGTTTTCCCCTGAACCGATGAAAATACTGGATTGTGCATTGGTACAGTCTCAACCCGTACGATGACTGGATTTCATATTCCGGACGAAATGGAAGGAATTTATTCCGGGTTGCGGGGTTGCTTCCCAAATTGGTTGGAGTCAGATGTTCGGCATAGAACTGCCCAAATAATTTGTTCGAAAATATTTGCCAGTGAAACTGTACTGATTGTCCTGTGATGCGGCTGTCAGTGTTTTGCGGTGTAAAATTAGCATAGGAACCTACACTCCAGAATATCTGATCATTGACGTGTTTCCAAAATGCTTCGAAACTCAGAGTTGATTTAATAACTCCATGCGATGCAAGCGAAGCACCAGCGGTGTATTCGTTCACTTTTTCAGGTTTCAAACCCGGATTACCAGACACCCGAAAATCCTGGAAGTACAAATCGCCAAAGGTTGGTGGCCGGAAAGATCGATCTTCCCGCACGTACAATTGAACTTCAGGGGCTGTAATTCGGTGGAATGTCACTAATAATGAATGGCTGAAAAACGAATAGGATTCTTTGTTATGCTGATTTTTCAGCACTACCTCTGACACGCGCAGACTCGGTTGCAGGGCAATTTGCCAGTTCGATATATCCGGAAAGGTAAAATGCAAACTACCTCCGACACTCACTCTGTGTTGGGCTGCGTTAATTGGTGTTGAAAATTCAGTGCCGGCGCCGGCCTGATCAAAACCAGTATATTGTCCTAAGCCGTCCAGTTTCCAGGTAAAATGTTCTGACTGATTGAAGTTAAACTCTAATTTACTGCGAATCGTCGAGTGCGAATACTCTGTATCGTATGCCGGAATAAGGGACTGATTATTCGTTGGCTTGTTTACATAATGCGAGTTGGCGTCGTCCGCACTCACCTGAAACTGAAGGTTACTTTTTCGAAATGTTCGCCTGTAATGTCCGGTGATTCCAAGCCGGTTTTCAGAGGCCCTGGCATCCGGGCTCCAGAAATACACTTTGCCGGGCAAACCACGATGGGCTTCGAGGTAATGGGCCCGAAACGAAATCGATTGATTTGCCCCAACATATTCCAGAGATGATTGTGCTGACTGTTGATGCAGATCAGCGTTAGATCGATTCCTGGACTGAATGGTCCCGTCAGGCAATTGAAAAGTGTACGGATAATTGCGTTGAATAAATCGATCCTGCATATATAATGAATAGTTCCAATCGCCAAATGTGCCATTGAGTCCTGGACGAACAGACCGTTCACCAAAACTGCCAATTGTCAATCCCAGCGATGCTTTCTCCAAAGGATGCGGCTGGCTGAAAATCCTGATGATACCAGAGAAGGCACCGGCGCCATATTCTGCACTGGAACCGTGTGGCGTGATAGTCAAGTGATCGATATCGCCAGTCGGGATATTCTCAAGATTGACCTCTCCGGTTAATGGATCGTTCAGTGGCAGCCCGTCCAGCAACACCAGCACCTGGTTGGTGCTGCTTCCCCGAATACGAATTGATTTAGAACCGGCACCGGTTCCGCTGGCTTGAGTCACACCAGAATACTGTTGCAATAGATTGTCCAATGTACTTGAGTTACTGCGCTGTATCGATTCCCGATCCAACACGATAGTGCCTGGATTATTTGTTGTTCCGGTGACGGTAACCGGTGAAAACTGATATTTCCTTGGGATTAGCGAAATAAACAAATGCACCGGTGAACCCTCAACAATGTTAACGGAAATTTCCTCAGTGTGGTATCCAACGTGCGATAATTGCAGGAGATACCGACCAGCGTAAATCTCTGACAATGAAAATTTTCCGTTCTCTTTGGTGTAAGTTCCGGACTGTGTTCCCTGGAGAATGACGGCCACATCCGATACCGGAGTGCCGGTGGATGAATCAATTACCGTCCCTGTAATTTTTGCTGTGGATTGCGAATATCCCAAAACGGGAACCAGGATAAAGAAGAGACAAGTTCGAATTAAAAAGGTCCGCATAGCGCACATCCTTTTCCAGGACGCCAGCGCGAGCAGAATTGAGACAGATCTTTGAACAAAGATGTCATCGTAACCTCGCCCTCGAAGGTGTAGAATTCATAATATGAAACCGCCAGGTCTCCTGACTTACGGATCATCCTTGCGCAGCGCCTTCCCATCCCGGATTGCCGGGTCAGTGGCTTCGTGCAGCGCTTGTCACCGATTACAGTAGCGGGGCTGTGCCCGATTTACACGGGCTTCCCTTGTACAGTTTCTGTTGTCAAAAAGTCATCAGAAAGTAGTGAGCAGGGAAGCAGCTGTCAAGTGAATCGTTTGATATATTCGTAATTGATTCTTCAAAAACATTTTTTGAAGCAGTAATTAAAATTCGAACGAACTCTATCCCCTAACCCCTTTCTCTTGGCAAGAGAAAGGGGGAACGTGCATATTGGAGTCGGTTATATAAGTCCCCTTCCTTGCAAGGGAGGGGATCAAGGGGAGAGTTGGTTTTATTTGTTTGCATTCGATCATTTTAAGTTGTCCGGGCTTTGGACACTGAATAGAAAAATCTCTGGAAATCCAGCTCGGTTCCGTGGCATAATATTTGAATCATGAGAATAGGACAAATGTGGTCACCTATAGAAATAAGGGGTTACAGGGATTGATGTTCTTGGAAATGGGAAAAAATTAGGAAAAAGAGGAAATAGAGATCTTGAAGTTTCCAACATTTAAAAAAGGTGTGCATCCTAAAGACTATAAGGAGTTCACCAATACAAAACAGATTGAATTTATGCCGCTTCCGGATGAAGTCTTTATCCCGCTGCAACAGCACATCGGCGCGCCGTGTGAACCGGTAGTTGATCGCCGGGATGAAGTAAAAACCGGACAAATTATTGCCACATCGGACAAGTTTGTCTCCAGTCCGATTCACTCCAGCATTACCGGAAAAGTCAAAGCCATCGGGACGTTTCGTCATCCGATGGGATCGAAAGTGCCGATGATTCACATCAAGCGCACCGGCGATGAAGATGAATGGGAAACTATGGAGCCGATTACTGATTGGCAGGCGGCTTCTGTGGAAGAACTGCGACAGCGCATTCACGATGCTGGAATTGTCGGACTTGGCGGCGCAGCGTTTCCAACACACGTAAAATTATCTCCACCGGATGAAAAACCGATCGATTCATTTATTTTAAACGGGTGCGAGTGTGAACCGTATCTCACGGCAGATCACCGTGCCATGGTGGAGCGCACCGAGACAATCCTCACTGGAATGTCTATTATCATGAAGGTGCTGGGTGTTAAAAATGGATATGTCGGTATAGAAGACAACAAGCCCGATGCCATTGAGCAGATGCAGAAACAAACCAGCGAATTAAACCTCGATTTCGATGTACTGGCACTTGAAACGAAGTATCCACAGGGTGCAGAAAAAATGCTGATTGACTCTGTGTTAAGCCGAAAAGTTCCAACCGGCGGGCTTCCAATGGATGTCGGTGTGGTGGTACACAACGTTGGCACCGCAATGGCGGTGGCAGAAGCGATCCTTGAAGGCAAGCCTTTGGTCCAGAGAATTGTGACCGTCACCGGCGAGGGTATTTCGGAGCCAAAAAATGTAGTTGCGCGAATTGGATCGACCTTCCGGAATATTCTTGATTATTGTGGTGGACTCAACGAGAAAGCAACCCAGGTATTTATGGGCGGTCCAATGATGGGAATCGCGCAATCCGATTTGGAGGTGCCGGTCATTAAGGCGACTAGCGGTATTATCTGTGAGACGAGCAAACGGGTGATGCAATTTGATTCCACGCCTTGCATTCGTTGTGGAGCGTGTATCGACGCGTGTCCGATGAATTTGCTTCCCACGCGATTAGCCCGGTTATCAGAAATGAAAAAAATTGATGAGGCCGCAGATCTCGGGATTCAAAATTGTATCGAATGTGGCTCGTGTGCTTTTGCGTGTCCATCGCACATTCCTCTTGTCCAATGGATTCGGGTCGGAAAATTCAGATTAAGTGAACAGCGCAGCAAACAGGCAGCCTGAAGTGAATAAGGTTTACGGATTATGGCAGCAGAAAAGCAGGACAGAAAAAAGAACAAAGCGAAATCCGCAGAGAAAAAGGGCGATCGCAGTAAACTGATTGAGGTCGAGCAACCACTCATTCTCTCATCGTCGCCACACGAATATACAACGGATAGCGTTCCAAGAATTATGTGGTCGGTGGTCGGCGCGCTGATGCCGGCGACAATAATGGCGGTGTACTATTTTCGGTGGGCTGCGGTTGCAATGATTATTGCGTGCACCGCTGCAGCAGTCGCCACGGAAGCCATTCTCAATCGGCTCAAAGGTGATTCACTGACAGTGAAAGATGGCAGTGCAGCGATTACCGGACTGTTATTAGCGTTGACGCTTCCCCCGGGATTTTCAATCAGCGGAGGAATCATCGGTTCCGTATTTGCTATTGCGCTGGGGAAACAAATCTTTGGCGGTCTCGGATTTAATATTTTCAATCCGGCGCTGTTAGGACGCGCGTTTTTGCAGGCGAGTTTTCCGGTAGCGATCACTACCTGGACAAATCCCAGTACTGCAAAGTTTGCCGGAATTGACGCGGTTTCCGCAGCAACGCCGTTGGGACAATTTAAATTTGAGCACATTTTAACAAATTATGGTGATCTGCTGACCGGAAATATTGGTGGATCTCTTGGCGAAACCTCTGCGATCGCGTTATTAATCGGTGGCTTGTATCTGCTGATTAAAAAGTATGCAGACTGGCGCATTCCGCTGAGTTTTCTGGGCTCGGTTTTCATCTTTGGTGGCATCTTCTGGCTGTTTGCTCCGGACAAATATCCCGATCCCATTTTTCAATTACTCTCCGGCGGATTAATGCTTGGGGCCTTCTTTATGGCGACTGATATGGTAACGTCGCCAATTACGCCCAAAGGCTCCTGGATCTTTGGAATTGGGTGCGGAGTTATTCTGGTCATAATCCGGTTATTTGGCGGACTACCGGAAGGCGTGATGTATTCCATTCTCTTGATGAACGCGGTAACGCCGCTGATTAATCGCTACACGAGACCAAAGTTTTTCGGGGAGGTGCGCGCATGAGCACTTCAGCAAAAATGATTATTGTCTTAACGTTGATTGCGACACTTTCCGGTGGAATTCTGGCTTCCTGGGATTCCTTTACGGCACCAAGGATTGAACAGCATCGCTTGGAAGCGCTCAAGGAAGCGATTTCTGAAGTTCTGCCAGAATACGATCATTACGACGAAAAAACCGTGGACGGGCGAACATTTTATACCGGTAAAACGGCAAAAGGCCAAACTGTCGGCATCGCGTTTCAGGCTAAAGGCAGCGGATTTCAGGGAGAAATCTCAATGATGGTTGGTGTGACTCCCGATTTCTCGAAAATTACTGGATTAAGTATTTTGGCGCAGGTTGAAACCCCCGGTTTGGGGAGCAAAATTGTGAGCGATCCAACAAATAAACAAAACCCGGATTGGTTTACCGAACAGTTTCAGGGCGTGACTCCCGAGCCGGAAATCACGGTGGTCAAAAATCAAAAACCGAGTAAATCGACCCAAATTCAGGCCATCACCGGAGCGACGATTTCATCGAAATCTGTGGTAAAAATTTTGAATAACACGATTGAACAGGCGAAAGCCGAATACGCAAAAGAAGTGAAGCAGGTATCATAATGGCAAAAAAAGAGGTCTCACTTACACGCGAATATCTCAAAGGTCTCTGGGACGAAAACCCGGTGCTTATTTCACTGCTCGGGTTATGTCCCACGCTGGCGGTCACCAACTCCGCAGTCAATGGCATTGCCATGGCGCTGGCAACTACATTTGTATTAGTCAGCTCGAGTTTACTCATCTCCTCCATGCGCAACTTCATTCCGCATCAGGTGCGTATCGCGGGATATATTCTGATTATCGCGACCTTTGTAACAGTTGCTGATCGCTTTATGGCAGCATTTTCTCCAGAGATTAGTAAAGCGCTCGGGCCGTATGTTCCGTTGATTGTCGTGAACTGTATTATTCTTGGACGGCAGGAAGCGTTTTCGTCAAAACACGGCATAGGAAGGTCGCTCCTGGATTCTCTGGGAATGGGAACCGGATTTTTATTGGTGCTGTTTGTGCTGGGAAGCATTCGCGAAATCCTCGGCTCAGGCTCCATATTAAATTTCCAGATTCTCGGCGATTGGTTTAATCCCTGGATGGTAATGATTTTGCCGCCCGGAGCCTTTCTGACACTCGGCCTGTTGATCGGACTCTCGAACTGGTGGAATGACAGGAGAGCAAACGCATGAATCTCTTACTGATTTTTATCTCTGCGGCGATCGTCAATAACTTTGTTCTGAGCTATTTCCTGGGCATTTGTCCGTTTGTTGGCGTCTCGAAACAGGTGTCCTCAGCTGTGAGTATGGGAATGGCCGTCACCTTTGTGATGACGATTACCGCTGCAGTTACGTGGCTGATCTATCATCTGATTTTAGTTCCGTTTCACGTTGTCATCCTGGAATACGTGGCTTTCATCCTCGTCATTGCCTCACTGGTCCAATTAGTGGAAATGTTCATCCGGAAAATCAGCAAACCACTGTACGACACGCTGGGAATTTACTTGCCGCTTATCACCACGAATTGTGCGATTCTGGGATTGGCGTTGTTCGCTGTTTTGCGTGAATACGGATTTATCGAGAGTTTGGTATATGGCGTTGGCGCCGGCGCAGGATTTACACTGGCGCTCGTAATAATGGCTGGAATCAGAGAAGAACTTGAACTGGCAAACGTTCCGAAAGCGTTTAAGGGAGCTGGAATTACCATGATTGTTGCCGGCAGCTTGGCGCTGGCGTTTATGGGATTTGCCGGCCTGATTTCTATTTAAGGAACTTCACGGCTAACTTGTAAATTAGATGGTTAAATGGGGTAAAAAATAATGGATATTACAGCATTACTTGTATCGATGGGAAGTATGGGAGGAATGGGCGCGCTGTTTGCCGCCGGACTATCGATTGCAAATAAAAAGTTGCACGTTGATGAAGACCCGCGCATCGAAGAGGTAAACGAATTACTTCCCGGCGCGAATTGTGGTGGTTGTGGTTATCCGGGTTGTGCGAACTTTGCCGAGAATGTGGTGAAAGGTAAAGTTGACGTCACCGAATGTGGCGTTTCATCGCCGGAAGCTATTCAAGAAATCGCTGCAATCCTTGGCATCGATGCTGAAGCAGGTGAGAAAGAAATTGCCCGGGTGATGTGTCAGGGCGGCACATATGAAACCGCGATAAAAGCCGAGTATGCGGGCATCGAATCGTGTGTCGCCGTAAACATCTCTGGCGGCGGTGAAAAGTATTGCGAATACGGTTGCCTGGGATACGGCGAATGCGTCGATGCGTGCACGTTTGATGCGATGTATATGAGCGATAATGGTTTGCCGGTGGTGATTGAAGATAAGTGTACCGGCTGTGGTAAGTGTGCAGAGGCCTGTCCACGGGATGTGATTGAAATGCATCCGGTCAGCGATAAACTATTTGTGCTGTGCAAAAATCACGACGATCCAAAGACGTCACGCGGGCTTTGTATCCGGGCGTGCATCGGCTGTCAGATTTGTGTCCGCGCGGTAGAAGATGGACAGATGGTGATGGACGAGAATCTCGCAATCATCGATTATAATTTGTATGGCAAAGAGGCCGAATTGCCCACAGATCGCTGTCCGACTGAATGTCTTGTGGTATTGAACGACCAGGAAGAAACTGAAGAAATCCCGGAGAAAACTGCAGCATAATGAACGAAGATTCCATAGATCAGGGAGTTGTCACTCGCCTGGAAAATGGTCGGGCCTTTGTCTCGATCGATGAACAATCTGCGTGTAAGCACTGCGGAGCCAAAATTTTGTGCGCCCCTGGTCAGGGTGGCGAACGCGGTTTAATGGCGAAAAATGATGTTGATGCACAGGTTGGTGATTACGTCACCGTTTCCGAGTCGGGGCAACTGCTACTAAAAATTTCTGCTATGCAATTCGGATTACCACTCCTAGGTTTTCTTGTGGGGATATTTCTTTTATATTTCACTGGATTTGATGCGTTCTCTTTTCCACCGGAAGTTTGGATGTTTGTTGGTGGGCTCGCCGGACTGGGTATTGCGAGTTTGATCGCGAGAGAATGGGCAAATCGGATTGCGGAAACTGCCAACGATTCCTTCATAATTTCGAATATTGTAAAACAAGGACAAGATAAATGAGTACGATGGACAGACGTAAATTTTTGAAGATCTCTTCATTGGCCGGATTGGGTGCGGTTGCCGGAATTTCGCTTATCACGGGTCGTGCTGCAGCACATTCCTATTTTCTGTTGTCAGAATATCCCGAGCAAGACGCTGCCAGATTAACCCGGATGTTACCTGGACTGGATCGATTTTCGGTTACGATGAGTAAAGCGCCGGTTCAAGCTTCCGCTCAGGATCTGACTGTAATAAAAAATGGCCAGGTGATTGATCCCAGAGGATCAGACTTACGTCGCGAGATTCAGGATTTCTCCAGAGAATTGCAGAAGCGTAAGAATCCCGGACACACTTTGGTCACAGTTTGTTTGGAACAATCCTCTCCAAAGAATACCGTGGTGTTTGAATACAACGGTAAAATTATGGAACGACTTGATGCGCGCAAAAACTATGACCGTATTGAAATGCCGGGTGACCAGGGCAAAACTCTGTTCAGATTAAGTGAGGGGCGGCTTTCAGTTCTTGAATCATCTTGTCGTCACAACCTGTGTGCTAAAATGGGGCCGGTAAAATCCGGCAAAATCATCTGCGCGCCGAATCACCTCATCGCCTCGATTGATGTGGGGCGTTCAAAATTTGACGGCATCACCGGTTAAATATTCTCTCTGAAACCGCTGGCAGAATTTTGACAGAATGTCAGCGGTTTTATTTTGAATTTCACACGTTGTTTATCATCATTGCCAAAAATGATCACACATAAATCTAAAATCTTCCTCCTTCTTTTTGTCTTTTTTACACTTCTTGGTAGTTGTCAAAAGCAGCCCCAAAGTTTTGTATTTACCCGCTTTTCGATGGATACTGTCATCGATTATTCTATTGTGGCGCCAAGCCGGGAATCAGCAAAAGAGGCAATGCTCAAAGCTCAGCAAGAGATCGAACGTGTCTCTGGCAAATTCTGGGAATTAGATTCCAGCAGCGAAGTGTATCGATTTAACCATTCGCAAAAAGGTATCTACACGGATGAAGAAACCTACAGATTCTTCCGCCGGGCGAAACAGATTTCGGAAGAAACAGGTTATGCATTTGACATCACCATTGATCCGGTTCTCGAACTTTACGATTTCAAATCAGATAGCGCTGTGCCTCCGTCCAGCGAAGCAATCCATAAATCTTTATCCTACATAGGAATGCCCAAAATTACCCTTAGCGAATCTTCGAGTGATTCAACGTATTTTATTGGTAAATCATCGCCGAAAGTGAGTGTAGCGGTCGGTGGAATTGCCAAAGGTTATGCGGTTGACCAAGCGATTGAAATCCTGAAACTAAATGGCGTTAATCATGCGCTGATTAATGCTGGCGGCGATTTGTATTGTCTGGGTAATAAAGGGAAGAAGTCGTGGGTTGTTGGAATTCAAAATCCAAGAGATTTAAATAATGTTTCAGCGGTGTTAAATCTCGAGAATGCCGCAATTGCAACCTCCGGCGATTACCAGCGATATTTTATGTATAAAGGCAAACGCTACCACCACATTTTAAATCCAAAGACCGGAAGACCGGGGCGGTTATCCTGGAGTGCTTCCGTTATTGCGCCAACAACCGAAACCGCGGATGCCTGGGCGACGGCACTCTTTGTTCTTGGGCCACAGAAAGGCATTTCACTGGCGAATCAAATGCCGGAGATTGAAGCCGCGATTATTGACACCACCGGGAGGATGCATTACTCAGATGGGTTTGAGAGGTATTTGAGAGCAGAAGATTAAGGATGAAGGATAGTTGGTTATTGGTGGTTCGTTGTTTGTTGTCACTAAATACAATACCAATATTTCTTTATTTCCTCAATTTTATATTCTCCGGATTAAGAGTAAGATTATGATTACGATTAAGATTAAGATTAAGATTTGAATGAAATGCTGAAATTATGACCCAGTCTTCCTTTATACCCTATACCCATATTTCCGTATTGCCTTATCGCCGTATCACCAAATTTCCCCTGAAACACTTGAACTCCAACACGCCAACACTCCAACACTCGATCCGCCGCGGCGGACTCGAACACTGTATTCTACTTAAACCACCAACTCAGTCCACCTTCTGACATAAACGACAGCCCAAAATCGGGAGAAAGTTGAATATCGGCACCGAGATCTACATTGACCGAAAACATTGGTGAGAGCCAATATTCTGCGCCATATACCGCATTCAGATGGAATGAATTGGTGCTGGAATTCGTGTATGACATCGAAGTAAACCCGAACCCGCCTCCAAAATATCCAGCAAGATCAGCGGCGATATCCCGGTAAAGCCAAAGACTACCGTTTACGCCAAAGCGGGTATAATTTTCTTGAAACGAAAGATCAACGCCAGCATTCAGGCGCATATTATTTGCGAGTGCATACGACGCGCCAATGCCTGAGCCGTTTGTTGTCAATGCCATTTTGCCCTGCGTTAATTGGCCATAACTGGTAGCACTGATAAATACACTGACGATCAGTAACCAAAGGTATTTTTTTGTCATAATTTGAATTGTACCTCTTTCATTCTTTCGTTAATTGGATTTTGAGATTTTTTTCAGAAGCCGACTTTCAGCTGAAGCATATGATTTAAGTTAGGTTGCCATCCAGGAGCCTGTCCCAGTTCCTGGCCATAATATGCATAATCGAGGTGGATAATTGCCAGATTAATTCCTGCACCGGCGGTGAAATATCCCTGATTAACTCCGGCGCGCAACGCAAAATTCAGGAATCCAAATTCCGCACCAAGGTGCAGATGGTTGAAAAATGACACTCCCTGTTGGTTGAAGAAATCGCGATAATCCCCGGTTACAGTCAGGTTGTGAATGAGTGGCAGCGCTGCAACAGTAGTAAATTTATATGCTGCACCGACATTAAAGGAAGGTGTGAAGCTTTCGCCATCTATGGAACCAATATTCTGAATAGCTAAACCGACATCCAGATTTCTGGCCGGGGAAAAAACTGTCCCCAGGTCAACGGCAAAACCGCTCACCGGTGACTGAAGAGTATCCAGCATCGTTTGAGCAAGTTGATCCATCTGGGACACTTCCGTTGCGTTGACCTTTACTTCCGGCGCAGTATATCTTCGGATGTATTTTACCGCAGCACCTGCGTAAAAATTGTTGAATGCCGGGACATTAATCTGTCTTCCATATCCGGCAGTCGTAACCCAGTCGATGTAGCCTTTTGCGTAAATACGCGGAATATAGATCCCTTTGTCAAGTTTCATATCCGGACTGCCGTCCACATAACTACCGATCCCAAAGTGTCCGAGAGTTAGGCCGAGTGCCGGCGTGGCGTGAAAACCATAGTATTGGTCATCGTACGGCTCCATATCTTTGAGAAATTGACTGGCTTCTGATGGTGAGAGTGTTTCAAAATCCCGGAATTTATCAGTGTTATCTCTGACGAATTTAATGGCTTTGAGCAATCGCGTGTTCATCGTTGCGCGAGCAGCAAGCACTTCAAGATGGAATCCGGTTTTTCCGAGCATTGCGGGATTATAATACAATGCTGAAGTTCCTGGAGCATTGGCAGTGTAAGCGTTTCCCATTCCGAGCGCCCGGACATCATAGTGGACAGGGGAACGCTGGGCAAGACTCACAGAGTGAATAAGCACACTGATTATCAGTGAAAGAACGATGAATCCTGGTTTTAGTCGCATATTATTCCTCCTGATGGTAAGAGAATTATTCACTCTACTATATTGTCGTGTCTTCATCAAATAATCCGTCACCGTCATCATCAAGTCCATTGAGCTGTTCTTCATCTATCTGACCATCATGATCATTGTCACCGATGCCGGGATTATCCGGCGTACCAGTATTGACGTAGTAATACGGAGCCGAACAAAGCACATCGTTGATCAGATTTTGGAGCGCCGGGGCATTAAATCCCTGTTGCCCAAGGTAACTGACAATTAAGCCGCCTGATTGATCCAGGAGTCGTGTCACTCTGGTAATCAGCGAGTTTATTTGCTGTCCGGTTAACGCATTGAGCCCGTGAACCACAATGGGATTGCAACCATCACTCGTATTTATCATCGTCTTTGGCAGATTACCTAAATTGAGGAAATTAAACGTGAGATTGATGTCCTGGCTGTTGATAGCGCCATCGCCATTCGTATCTCTGAAACTAAGAATCGCGCGGGCTGTCGTAGCGATGGTGAGATCCAGATTAATATCATTTGGCGTATACTCGCCGGTTGTGGTGCCGTTGGAAATCGGTGTTAAATCCTTAATAATCGTTTCATTCACCTGATACAGGGCATTTGCGCTGTCTTTGGGCAGATCCATAAATGGTAGCGTTCCCTGGGATTCGGCATTTGTCAGGAGGTTGCCAACCACAATAGAATTAAATCCGGAAGCGTGCAAAGCGGCTTTGGCGTGATAATATCGCGCCTGATTGTTAGTAGAGTCCTGTTCGAGGACTTTAGAAAACGTATCAAGTGCTTCAGCGTAATTTCCCTCGTTCATCTGGGTTTTCCCTTGCTCAATAAGACCGGCTTCAGATTTATCCGGTGCCGTGAAACTCCAGATATTTTGATCGCACTGTTGCAGGTTAAATCCTGCCAGGAATAACAACAGAAAGGTTATAGTATATTTTGAGTAGCGCATTTTGGCCCCCAATCTGAAAAGTTATGTGGTCCTGTACAACAACCTGGTTGATTATTCTCGTCCCGAATCCGAATAATATGTTGAAAACTGACTATAAGTTAAGAAAAGTGCAATAGTCAAATTTCCGGATTCCAAAGATGTCGATCGTTACATCTTCATCTGTGGAAACAAATTAGATCAGCCAAAATTGATATTACGTGAGCGGGATCAAATCTTAGCAAGGAAACACATGTCTATTTCGTGAAACAAAAATTAGCAAAAAGTGTTTTGAATCTTCAGATGAAACCCTGAGATTGCTATCTTTAAATAGAGGTTGTGGACACATGAGCGAGCAAATAACGATATCAACCATCAGAAATATTATCGGCGATTATCACGCCAATTCCATAGATAATCCTGATCTTCTGCGCGCGGCCGTCTTAGTGCCGATAGTTCAGTCCGGAAATGATCTCGAATTGTTGCTCACGGTTAGATCAGATGCCGTGGAGCATCATAAAGGACAAATTGCATTTCCCGGCGGATCCGTTGAGCCGGACGACGATTCCCTGGAGGAAACGGCGCTTCGGGAATCTCTGGAAGAAATTGCACTGCCGCCGGAAACAGTGGAGATTCTTGGAAGAATTGATGATATGTGGAGCCCGGCTGGATTTTCCATCGCTCCCATAGTTGGATATATCCGCGAACTTCCTTCGCTTGAAATACAGCCAGCAGAAGTCTCCGAATATTTTACTGTTCCGCTTCGATTTTTTCTGAATGAGAGTAACGGCTATACTAAACCATTCTCGCGAGGTGGAGAAGAAATCAATGTTTGGTTTTATGATTACGGCGAATATACCATTTGGGGAGTAACGGCGTTTATTATCCGCAATTTGAAATCAATCTTGGAAACTCAACTGGCGAATACGTAAGGTGAGCCTCAAATTAAGCGCAATGCCAGTCTAATCGTTATGATACACACAAAAGTACCAGAGGAGAAATCATGCGACACACAATGAAAATTTATGCGATTCCGCTCTGGCCGTTAGTCAAGAATGTCTTTGTAATCAGTCTAATCGTATCGACCCTTGCGATGGTGATCATGGGATTTTTCTGGATGGGATTAATGCGCGAGTTCGCTGCACAATTTTCAAATCCACAGATGGGATTTCAACTCGAGACTTTCAGAAATATGAGCAGCATTTTCGTGTTCATAATTGCTATCCTCAATGGCGTGGTCGGTAGCTTTTTTCTGACATTGTTTGCAGGATTAGGTGCACTGATCTACAACTGGATGAACCGGAAATATGGCGGCTTTGAATTTGAAGTTTCGCTCCCAGAGATGGCAACGTCCTCCGACTCCACATCAACTGATAATCCCAGAGATACAGGGGCTGAAGAATTACCTGATGATTTCAACAATTGACGATAACATTAGCAAAGGAAACACACTGGTTTTATGAATGACAATGATTCAGAAGTACGAGTCAGATTTGCTCCAAGTCCCACGGGATATCTGCACGTCGGCGGGGCGCGGACCGCAATCTTTAACTGGCTTTTCGCCAAACAACAAAACGGCGAATTTCTGATCCGGATTGAAGACACCGATTTGGAGCGTTCAGAGCAGGCGATGGTTGATAACATTCTGAACAGTTTGGAATGGCTTGGTTTATCCCCGGACGAAGATGTGGTTTACCAATCGGAGAATTTTGAAGCGCATCAGAAAGCGGTTCAGCAGTTGCTGGAATCCGGGAACGCTTACCGCTGTTTTTGCGATCCGGCAGCGTTGGACGCCAAACGCCAAAACAATTCCGGCACAGGACAGGATTATCAATATGATGGCACCTGCCGGAATCTCAGCGGGGAAGAAATAGAAGCACATCTTGCGAATGGTGATCCATTTGCGGTGCGGTTTAAAGTCAGGCGAAACGGGCCGGTGCGTTTCAAGGATCGTATCTATAAAAAAATGAAGGTCGAAACGAGTGAAATTGACGATTTTATTATCCAGCGCAGAGATGGCACGCCTGTTTATCAACTAGCGGTCGTCGTCGACGATGCAGCGATGGAAATTTCCCACGTCATCCGTGGCGAGGATCACTTATCCAATACTCCCAAGCAAATCTTGCTGTATTTAGCGCTGGGTTATCCGGTGCCGAAATTCGCGCATTTGCCGCTCATCGTTGGATCGGATGGCAAACGATTGAGTAAGCGTCACGGCGCCACATCTGTTGAGGAATATCAGAAGCAGGGATACCTTTACACGGCGGTAGTCAATTATCTTGCGCTGCTTGGCTGGACACCCAAAAGCAATGACGAAATTTTCCTGCCAGATGAATTAATTCAGCAATTCGATATGTTGCGAATCTCGAAGAAAAGTGCGGCCTTTGACCAAAAGAAATTAGACTGGGTGAGCAGTCAGCATTTTAATCTCTGGGAGAACGAGGATTTGTTGCCGCTGGTGATGCCACTTTGGTTAGATGCAAGTCTGGTTGAGGATGCAGATTCGAATACCGAATATGCGTTACAAGTCATCGATTTACTCAAACCCAAGGTGACGACGCTGCACGATTTTGTCAATTACGGTAGATATTTCTGGGAAGATCCGACAGAATACGATCCAAAAGCATTGGAAAAATATTGGGATGAACCGGTTGTGACGGATCGGATGAAAGATTGGTTGAAACGGTTGCAGGAATTAGAAAATCCCGACAAAGATGAATACGAGCAGCGACTTCGCGATCTCGCAGATGAAAAAGGGTGGAGCGCCGCTGATTTAATTCATCCCACTCGCATCGCATTGACTGGATTTAGTGTGAGTCCTGGCATTTTTAAGGTGATGGATATGTTGGGGCACGAGACAGTTATTCGGCGAATTCAGCGAGCAACACAAATTATTGCAAAATAGGAATAATGCGCTTAAAGCCCTGCCAGGGCTTTAAGCACTAATTGCCGTAGAATAAAAATTTGTTAACTTGAATAATTCATACATGTTGCAAGTTCAAGATTTCTATCACAATCTGAAGTTTGCTGCCACTCAAAGGATTACTTGTTCTACCGGTGTCTACCCTTCGACAAGCTCAGGATGACACCTTGGCAAGTCACTCTGAGCCTGTCGAAGAGTGCAAGACCCACATCCCAACTCATTTCTGTGGCTTACAAAATTGCATTAGATATGGAATTCATGAATTAATCAGGTTAAACAAAAAAAGGCGGCTCTCCCGAGCCGCCTTTTCTTTGATACTACAAAGAATTCGCGTAAATGATCGAACTCAGTTTACCGTCTTCTTCTTGCACTAGTTGACCGGCGTTGTCTTCTGCGTTCTCTGCGAACAGCTTTCGCACGCTTCATCCGTTTTTCGTCGCTCGGTTTCATATAATACGCGTGCTGTTTGATTTCTTTAAAAACTCCAGCTTTCTGGAATTTCTTCTGAAATCGTCTGAGAGCGCTTTCAACCGGCTCATCTTTTCTGACGGTTACTTCGATCATTAAGCATCACCTCCAAAAGGTTAAGGTTGAGTTTATCCTAAATATTGACGCAGGTTCTTGCTCCGGGATTTATGCCGCAGTCGTCGGAGCGCTTTTTCTTTGATCTGGCGAATCCGTTCGCGCGTCAAATCGAACTCATCGCCAATTTCGTTGAGGGTTAAAGCGTAATCACGGCCAATGCCGAAATACATCTCTAAAACCGTCCGTTCACGTTCGCTCAGCGTTGCCAGCGCATCGGCGACTTCCTGTTTCAGGGATTCGCTCATCAAATCTTCATCAGGATCTTCACCCTGGCCGTCTTCAATCACGTCGATCAACGAGTTCGATTCACCATCCCGGAACGGTTTGTCCAGGGAATAGTGTCGCCGTGAAATCCGAATGGCATCGGAGACTTCTTCCGGCTTCATATCCAGCTCGTCTGCAATCTCACCGGGACGCGGTTGACGTTTCAGATCGTGCTGCAATTTTTCAGAAGCTTTCGAAATCTTGGTGATGTTCCCGACCCGATTTAACGGAAGGCGGATAATTCTGGAGTGTTCAGCTAACGCCTGCAAAATCGATTGGCGAATCCACCAGACCGCATATGAGATGAACTTAAAACCACGTGTTTCATCAAATCTATGCGCTGCTTTGATTAATCCAAGATTGCCTTCATTGATGAGGTCAGAGAGCGGGAGACCTTGTCCCTGGTAATCTTTGGCAACACTGACGACGAAGCGAAGATTGGCCGTAGTGAGTTTTTCCAGCGCTTCCTGATCACCTTCTTTGACTCGTTTTGCAACGGCAATTTCTTCTTCAGGAGCAAGCGGCTCGTATTTCCCGATTTCTTCCAGGTATTTGCTCAGAGACCGATTTGTCCTATCTTTGCTCGCTGAAACCTTTTTTGCCATAAATGCTATTCTCCTCTATGAGTTTTAATCCTTGTACACATTCTATAATGATAACGGCCAAAAGCGCGTTTGTCAAGTGCCCAGTCATAATTCTTTCATGCAATCGTGTTGTATACGGCCTCATATGCAAATGTTCCAGGTTTTTGGATGGACATGATTGAGTATGGTTACATTGCATTGCGATGTAAAAGGGAGGTGTATTTAAAAGAGCCTCGATCGTAATACTGTGTTTTAGGAAGTATCCTATTAATAACTGAATTAACCATATGGCCGTTATTTTTTCGCTGACAAATAAAGAAAGTTGATTGCAAATTTTATATTGTACAGTACATTTACTTGAACCTGAATAATTTATGAATTTAAAATCTCCCCAGATATTTCACGTGATATGAACTTTATTCGGTTTTGATCCTTTCCCCTTGGGGATCCTTTCCGGGGCGACAAGCTCAGCTCCTGAAGGAGCCTCCGGTGAGGGATGACGCCTGAACGAGTCACTCTGAGCTTGTCGCTCCGGGAGGAGTCTTGCCGGGAGGCATCTCTGGTGAGGCTGCTGAGAAAGAGTGGCAAACTCCCAGAAAACCTGCTCTGTGATATTTCTCTAATCGCCACAAGTAAAAAATTCATCAGTATTCAGGTTAAGGAAATAGCGTGTGTACTGTTTCCTGCTTTTAGAAATCAATGGTTTCCATGCTGCCTGAGTTGTTCAACGCTTTGAACGGATTTATCCCGAAGAGCAAAACCGCTTATTCAAACCTATCCATTGATCAGACTGCCCCGATGATTGCAAACTAAAAACGTTTTTCAATGATACGCGGTTCAGGTCTCGTGTGATTGAAGTGGCGAAGCCGCGATTTTGTCAGTAGGAAGTAATGAGTTACTGCGAACATAACACTATTCATTGAAGACATTACGCTTGCCAAAGTAATCACCATTCTGAGTACTATATATTATTCATTCACCCCTCAGCCAAAATATAAAACCACAACCACACTCGTAATTACCGTCTCTACATTTTACTCGAACAAATCACGACATAACTGATTCTAATAGATTGAAATGAAGAATTTCTGGTTCTTGTCCTCCAAGCGACAATTTTATATATTCATTTTTGGTATTCTTAAGAATTCCAAATCAATTATTCATTAATTCTAGGTAAATATATGTGTGGAATAACAGGAGTATTAAACCTGACCCAAAAATCGCCAATTGCAAGAAGTACAATGCAATCCATGATCGATGCTTTGTACCATCGTGGGCCTGATGAATGTGGTATGTATCTCGACGATTGGGTTGGTCTTGGCAATGCGCGCCTCAGCATTATTGATGTCGAGGGCGGAACCCAGCCTATTCATGATGAGAAACGCGATCTCTGGATCGTGTATAATGGTGAGATTTTTAATTACCCGGAATTACGAAGCAAATTGCTGAGTCGGGGACATCGTTTTTATACCACCACTGATACGGAAGTCATTCTGCACCTGTACCAGGAATTCGGCCCTGATTGCCTGGCGCAATTGAACGGGCAGTTCGCTTTTGCCATTTGGAACACCCGGACGCGAGAACTATTCCTTGCCCGGGACCGTGTTGGCATCAATCCGCTGTTTTATTCAGTCTCTGACGGTCGATTAGTACTTGCTTCAGAGATAAAATCGATCCTCTCATCCGGATTCATTAAACCCAACATTGATTTAAAAACGTTGAAACAGATCCTCACTTTCTGGACACCACTACCGGGAAGGACGATTTTTAACTCTGTTCGGGAATTGCCGCCAGGCCATTTCATGCGGGTAAAAAATGGCACTCTCGAGGTAAAGCACTACTGGCAGCCACCGCTGGTTCCCAAAGAGAATCAAGTAATTTGGAGCACGGATCAAATAACTGAACGCGTTGAAGAACTGCTGCTTGATGCGATTCGTATTCGGTTACGTGCTGATGTGTCGGTCGGAGCCTATCTCAGCGGCGGACTGGATTCTTCAGGCATTGTCTCCATGATTGCGTCCGAGTTCAACAATGAATTAAAAACCTTCGGTATCCGGTTTGATGAGCACGATTTTGATGAAGGATCTCAGCAACAGGAAGTTGCAAAATATTTGGGCTTGGCTCACGGTGAGCGGCAAATCAGCAATCAATCGATCGCCGATGCCTTTGTTGACGTAATTTATCACACGGAAACTCCGGTAATGCGTACCGCGCCGGCACCAATGTTTTTACTGAGCCAATTTGTAAATTCCAACGATTTAAAAGTAGTGTTGACCGGGGAAGGCGCTGATGAAATCTTTGGCGGCTATAATATTTTTAGGGAAAATAAAGTCCGCAGATTTTGGGCAACACAACCACAGTCCCGATATCGCTACCTCCTCTTGAGGAAGTTATATCCTTATATTTTCAGAGATGAACAGTCTAAGCGCGCGCTGCAGTTATTTTTCAGACGGAATTTAACACAAACCGATGACCCTGCTTATTCGCACAGAATCCGGTGGACAAATTCAGGAAAAAATTCCTACTATCTCTCCAAGGATATCAATGCGATGATAGGCGATTATAATCCTGAAGATGATCTGGAAACTTTAATTCCTGACGGATTCTCCCAGGCAGATGCGTTCACGCGGGCTCAGTTTTTTGAAATGACGTTGTTTATGAGCGAATATTTGTTGTCTTCACAAGGCGAACGGATGGCGATGGCGCATTCAGTTGAGTTGCGGGTTCCGTATCTTGATCATCGAATTATAGAATTTATGGCACGAGTCCCTGCGAAATATAAAATCCGTGGCATGAACGAAAAGTATTTACTAAAAAAGGTGTTCGATCCGCGATTACCGCACTCAATTGTGCACCGGGAAAAGAACCCATTTCGCGCGCCGATCAGCCAATCGTTCCGGAATGGGAAGAGTAATCACTATTTGGTGCCCAAACAGATCGAGTCCACTGGAATATTTGACAGCGAGAAAGTGCACACACTTCTTGAGAAAGCAAACAGCGGCGCGTCACTCTCTGAAACGGATAATATGGCTTTAACTACGGTATTATCGACTCAGATTATTGATCAGATGTTTGTTCAGGATTTTGAGAACAGATCTGCTGGTTATAAAACTGAGCCGACCATTTTTGACCACAGATCAGCGATTCAAAGTGAAACCGAAATAAACTGATCCGAAAAAAGAGAACGATGACTACGATGAATTGTGTCGATTATCTGTTTGAACATTCTCAACAGTTAACGAAAAACTTGGTATTGGGACCAACTGAGCAGGTTTCTTACGCGACCGTTTGGCAATCTGTGTTAAACCTGGCAGATTACCTCCAGAAAGAGTTCGGGCAGGACAATAAAATCATCTTGATCGGGAACAATTCGGTGTTTTTTATACAGAGTTATTTGGCGGTGATGAAGTCCGGAAATACCTGTGTGCCGCTAAATCCCAACGTTAGCGACAAGGTGTTACAATATGTCGTGGAAACGTGCCGACCGCCGGTTGCGTTCACCGATGAAATTTCAGAAAACAGAGTGAATTCCCTTGGATTGAACACTCTTACTCAGAATTCGGCCAAAGCAATCTTTGCCCAAACTGATTTTAAGCCTTCAACGGATTTACCATCTGTGTCCGCTGATACAATTGCAGAGATTCTCTTCACCTCTGGTTCAACTGCGCTCCCGAAAGGAGTGATGCTTTCCCATAGGAATATTATAGCCAATACTGAATCTATCATCGAATATCTCAGCCTCTCAGAACAAGATATTATGGAGGTCGTGCTTCCGTTTTCCTATTGTTACGGACTTTCTCTGCTGCACACCCATATTCGAGTCGGTGGCTCACTGGTGCTGAATAACAAGTTTATCTTCATCAATACGGTTATTAATGACTTGCAGAAGTATAAATGTACCGGTTTTGCCGGTGTCCCGAGTCATTTCCAAATTTTGCTGCGCAAATCGGAGACGTTTAAAACGACCGAATTCCCTGATTTAAGATACGTTACCCAGGCTGGTGGAAAACTAGCAGAACCTTTTATTCAGGAGTTCACTGAAGCGTTTCCTGATGTGCAATTTTTTGTGATGTACGGTCAGACTGAAGCTACAGCCAGATTATCGTATCTGCCACCGGATGACTTACCACAGAAGCTTGGCTCGATTGGCAACGGAATTCCAGGGGTGAGTTTAGAAGTGCTGGATAAGTCAGGGAATCAGGTTCAACCGGGAGAAACTGGAGAGATCGTTGCCAGCGGTGATAATATTATGCAGGGTTACCTCAATGATCCAGAATTAACAGCACAAACGCTCAACGGAAATAAATTGCACACCGGTGACATCGCTACAATCGATAAAGAGGGATATATTTACATCATTGGTAGAGAAAAGGAATTTATTAAAGTTGGGGGCGAAAGAATTAGTCCCAAAGAAATTGAACGTGTTATTGTAAGTCTTCCTGAAGTTGTTGACTGCTCTGTCGTTGGTGTGGATGATGACATCCTTGGAGAGGCTATTAAAGCCTTAGTTGTTCTGAGAGATGGTGAAAATCCCGAGAGCATTGAACAGAAAATCCATCAGAACTGTTTGGAAGATTTGGGTATGCAAAAAGTACCAAAGTATTATGAGTTTCTTGATCGGATTCCGATGAATAATTCAGGGAAGAAAACTCATGCAGCAATTAGAGATATCTTGAATACAAATTAACCAATACCGCAACGCGTATTTGGTGAGAAATATGTCGTCAGGATAAACGGGAAAATCCGATGTCTGGAAAAAAATAATGGGCATTGACCTTTGTAATTATCATATTTATTGGTTGTGCTGATAGCTCAACCAAACCAAAAGAGGCCTTTGCACAACGCGTCGCGCCACTGTTTGGCCAGCGAATTGTTGATGTCCTGGAAGGTCGCGGAGATACCGGAAGTTTGACGGGACAGCCACTAAAAGAAATTTCGCAACTGGATTAAAAGTGACGGAGAAACCATTGACGGAAGCAACACACAAGATTAAATCCAATAAGAAACCGTTTCATTCGGATGTCCTCAAGATTGATGCGACAGAGGAAACCAAAAAGATTACGGCTGCCATTCAGGAAAATGTTTACGATGTGTTGAACAAACAAGGTGCGGTGGTTGCCACAAGTGGCGGGATTGACAGTTCAGTTACTGTGGCATTGGCCACCCGGGCGTTAGGCAAAGAGCGTGTGTTGGCGCTGTGTCTTCCGGAACGTGACTCCAGGGCAGAGAGCAAATCTCTGGCCGATCTGGTAATCGAAAACCTTGGCGTGGAATCGATCACGGAGAATATTGGTCCTGTACTTGATGCATTCGGGTGTTACCAGCGCAGGGATGAAGCGGTAAAGCGAGTCTTCCCGGAATATACCTCGGACTATAAGCTCAAGATAACGCTTCCGCAGAATCTGCTGGAAACTGGACGAATTAACGTTTATTCACTCACGATCGAATCACCGGACGGTGAACAAAAGAGCAAACGGTTACCGCCGAGAGAGCTTTTGCAGATTATTGCGGCGACCAACCACAAGCAGCGGACCCGTAAACAGTTCGAATATTATCACGCAGACCGCTTAAACTATGTGGTGTTGGGAACGCCTAACCGTCTGGAATATGATCAGGGCTTTTTTGTAAAAGGCGGTGATGGTTTAGCTGATTTTAAACCGATCGCTCACCTTTACAAAACACAGGTATACGCACTTGCAGAATATCTCGAAATCCCTGAAGAGGTGCTTGCCCAAAAACCCACAACTGACACATACAGCCTGAGCCAAACCCAGGAAGAATTTTACTTTTCGTTACCGTATCACGAAATGGATTTAGTTTTGTGGGCACATAATCATAATATCAATGCTTCTGAAGTTGCAAAGAAAATGGGCTATACGACTGAACAAATCGAACGAGTCTATGCGGATATTGAACAGAAGCGGCGCACCACGGCTTATTTACATCAACACGCGCTATTGACAGAACCGGTTCTTGAAATCGCGTAATTTGTAGAGTAATTAGGAGTTCAACTAGTGAATCAGACAACGATGAAGAGCACAACGGATTCTATTTCCCGATCTATCCAAAACTGCATTCACCAGAATTTCCCCCGGGCAAAACAGCAGAATTACTCAATGTCAGCCGACCTTTTTGAATCTGGCATTATAGATTCTCTCGGGTTCCTGACTATTATTAGTTTTATTGAGCAACACTTTAATACTACAATTTCCGATGTAGATGTAGTACCAGAAAACTTCGCCTCCATTAAAGCGATGACCGGTTATGTTGAACGAAAACTGAATCAGCGTTAGAAATAACTCCCTATGATCTTTCCGTAAATTTTGTGTCTTTTTTTACCTGTTCTTAATTCTAACCTGAATAATTCATGAATCTTGTATTTGATACGGTTCGGTAAAAGATGTGAATCAGGATGCATTGGATGACTGACACTCTTCGACAAGCTCAGAGTGACTCAGAGAGGTGTCATCCCTCATCAGCCTCATCAGAGATGCCTTCCGGCAAGGCTCCTCCGGGAGCTGAGCTTGTCGCCCCAACGGGATCCCCCGGGGAAAGGATAAGACACCGAAGAGATAGCAATCCATTGTGTAAGGTTCTGAAGAATACTGAACGAATTGAATTGACAAGATTCATGAATTATTCAGGCTAAAAAAATGATTGCCGTATATCAGATCCCCCTCCAGGTGAGTTATCGATTTTTCAAAAATTCAGGCAAAGATTTGCTGTATAATTATCCTGAGATGAGGATATTATTTCCGTTGGAGATAAAAATATTTTTAGGTGTTTCGGACAAAAGGTGAGAGGTGAATTTTGAAAATGATTTGGTCGAAATGCTCCAGTTGCAATAAATATCGGCTAAACTGATCACACGGTAAATGCTGATAGCTGTTAGAGTATACTGTATCTCAACTTTAACTGATTCACGATTTAAATAGAGTATCGGCAATGATATCCATTTGGATATTATCAAAACCGAATTCATAAGCCATATTCCTAAGCCATATTTTGTTATAATCATCGAGATATTACTCACAAATTTGAAAAGACGAATTGCGTTCTGAGTTGAGTTCGAGCAGATAAAAAATCTTTGCATACACTACCTAAATGATTAATATTGCTCTCTATCATATATTTGATTCACTGATAGAATTTACATTTTTCACTTCAATGGGAAAATGACCTATTTCAACATATATGCTTGTCTGCCGTCTACCGGAGAATATAGAGGATTTACTACTGTTCTATAGAGTGAACTAAGGTTTTTCGAAGGACAAATTCAGGATTCTCCCCATTGACGCATTGAGCACTAAAAATCTATATTTTCACCGACTTTGAGAGAAAGACAAACTACAGATTATTTACTGCTCAGAGTCAAAGATTTTACACAACGATTGACAATAAAATAATTGGGACACTATAGAATTTTGATACCTTTACTGTTGAACTATTCTTACGAAATTTATGGAAGAGAACACTGCCTATCGCGATTGATGTAGTATAGTTAAAATCAGATCTTTGGCAGGGTCTTTGCTTTTACCACAGTTCTCGATTTGTTTTACGTCCCAATCTTTGTCATAAACCTTCAGACGACAAGGATGTCAATGTTGTAATATTATTAAGTTGAAAGCCACCATCACTCAACGCTATCGGCAAAGTGTGAGTGAGATGGCGAAGCCGTATTCTTTTCTCATTCTATTTCCATAGATGCAAAAAAATTATTATATATCACCATTAGCACGAATTGTTATTTGTATTAATTATTACAATTAAAACAGGGTAGTCTTATGAACCAGAACCAAAATGGACAGTATTCGCCGGCAGAGTTTAATCCCAGTGATTACATCAGTATCCTTCGACGCAACAAATGGATTGTCATCGGGATAGCTCTGATAATCGTTCTCGCCACAGGATATTATTCGTATACAACGCAACCTATTTATCGTGCGTCAACCACCATCATGTATCCGGGACCGGGCGACCAACAAACACAGCAGATTTTCAATAATAATAGCCGCAATATATCATCCACATCGAGCGAATTATTTTTAAGCAGAGAAATTGAATATCTTCATAGCAGGAATCTGGCTATTCATGTCATCGACAGCCTGAAGAATACTCCTTATGTGCAATCGATGTATCTCTTCGGAACCGCTGGAGAAGTTAAACAAAGTCCGTTAAGTAAATTGATGCAGCTCCCGGGTCGGATGAAAATGGGTTTGGCAAGATGGGCTGCCCAAAATGGCTCTGGAACTTATCGCTCTGAAAACAATGGGTTTTTTACATCAGTGAAATCCAAATTTGCTGATGGTTTATCCTCAGTTGTTGGCGAACCGCCAGTAAAAGTTGTTCAGGATACTTCCAGGAAAGAATTTAACAGTTTTCTGTATGCTAGAAGATTGCAGGGATGGTGCGAGTTCACGCCTGTCAGACAATCCGGAATGATTCAAATCAGCGTGTACGCTCCCAGTGGAAAAGAAGCGGCGCTGCTTGCAAATACTGTCGCTGCTGTGTACCGGGAGCAAAAGTTATCTTTGGAACAAGGCGAAAGTACGCATTTCAAGGAGTTTTTGCAGGACAAACTCAATACGGTAGAGCAAAATCTGCATTATTCCGAAACGGCGTTACAAAATTTCCAACAAAGAACTGATGCCGTTGCATTGGATCAAGCGACATCGAACCTAGTATCCAGGATCTCCAGTTTACAGAGCGAGTACGATAATATTACGACTGAAATTCAGGCAAGTGAAAGCCGGATCGCCAGCCTGAAGAGTCAGTTAAATGAGAATGAGAAAAAAGTCGTTAATAGCGCCTCCTCCGTTTCACAGCCGTATGTCCAATCGCTACGTGATACCCTCTCCCGGGCGCAGTTAAGATTAACAATTATGCAGTCTAACTCTGATATTCCACCGAATCATCCTCAGTTGCTTCAACTAAAGAAACGGGTGAGTGAACTGAACGATGAGTTAAAAAAAGCGACGCAAAAAATGATTGCCCAGGGATTGCAAAATATCGATCCCATTGGTAGCAGCTTTGATATGGTTCGGGAAATTCTCACAGAACAGAATGATCTGGCATCTTTGAAAGTGCGGGAAACACGAATTACAAACCTGTTGAATAAATATAATGCAGAACTTGAACAGTTGCCGTCCAAGCAACTTCAATTGGCGCGTTATCAGCGCGACCTGCAAATGAATCAGGATCTGTTCATGTTATTGAAACGGCGCTATGAAGAGGCAAAAATCAACGCGGCTGAACGTGCGGGGGACATTCAAGTAGTTGATGCTGCATTAGTCCCGTCTGCTCCTGTAAAACCCAATCCTGCCAGCAACCTGATCAAAGCATTGGTGGTAGGTTTGAGCCTTGGTGTTGGCGTCGCGCTTATCCGGGGTTTTATGGATACCGCGCTACACAGTCCGGAAGATCTGGAAAAACTGGGACTTCGAGTCCTTGGAACTGTGCCAGAGATTGACTCTTCCGAAATTAAAAAAGAGATTAAACTGCAAGGCAACGGTTCACTATCCAAAGAGCCGAAAAAAATCCAGAGTAAGCTCATCTCGCATTTTGATCAAAAGGGCCCCATTCCGGAAGCTTACCGAATGTTCAATACCAATTTACAATACCTGACTCCTGATGAACCGTTGAAATCAATACTGATCACCTCTGCCGGAGCCGGTGAGGGAAAATCAACCACAGCCGCAAATCTTGCTATAGCTACTGCAGAGCTCGGAAATAAAACCCTGTTGCTGGATATGGATTTACGCAGACCAATGGTCAACAAAATATTCAGTATTAAAGAAGTGCCTGGTTTATCAGAAGTATTTATTAAACAGAATACTATTGATGATATTGTGCACCCCAGTAGTGTAAAGAACCTAGATGTGATCACGTGCGGCAGCATCCCGCCCAATCCCAGCGAATTAATCACATCCAAACGGATGAAAGAAATTCTTGACAATTTATTGGAAAGATACGACCGGGTTATTCTAGATGCGCCCCCGATTGTTCTCCTTACCGATTCACTAATCCTGTCGACACTGGTGGATAAAACTATCCTTGTGGTACAAGCCGGAAACACTGACAAAAAGGTGCTAAATAAAGCACTGCAACAGATCAAGGATATTGGTGGCGAAGTCGCCGGAGCCTTGCTCAACAGAGTGCAGCAAAAGGATTTATACGGCTCAGCCTATTACAAGTATTACTATTCCTCCGAATATGGGTATAAAAAGGGCAAACACGTTTATAGTTAATTCCAAAGGAAATACGGGAATACGGAAATAGGGTATAGGGCATAAGGGAAAAGATGAAAGATGAAGGATGAAGGATGAAGGATTAAAGTTAGTCATTTCGACCGCAGAATTATCTCGGTTTTTCGAGATAATTCAAGTGGAGAAATCTCGTTAAGTAAAGCACAGAGTATCAATCAAACTGCTGTAATTGTATTTGGGCTCGAATGACCTCACCCTCGGTCCCTCTCCTAGAACAGGAGAGGGAGGCGTGTTTGCATCGGAAAAGAGAGTGCAAGGCCGCGAGAAAGATTTAAACGTGCTTCAGATTAGTGCCATTAAAAGCCCGAAGGGCTTTAACATAAATAGCCACCGGTGTAACCAGTGGAAACAAAGCAATAACAATAATAAATACAACCCCATAGGGGTTGAATCGATGAGGGTTTAAACCTCAAAGTCACTGTGCTCACATCCGATTTTTATCGGGGAAGTTTTCTACTTCACCAGGATGCATCGCTTTTTCAGCGGACCCTTTCAGGGTCGGTGACCCCTGAACGGGTCATATCAAGCTGTACGACATATGTTTCTCCTACGAGTTGCCAACACCGACTTTACAAATGATGACACTCGATTAAGGGTTTTCGAAGGATATTATCAGGCCACTCCCGATTGATTGTAACCTCCCCAAATCAATACCTTTACTTCGAATTTTGAAACATCTCTTAACTAATCAGAGAATTAGAAATTCAATACTCAGCCATCGCCGCTTTCCATTTCCAGTGGGAGTGAGGTGGCGAAGCCGCGTTAAGCAAAGCGTATAAGGGGATACGGAAATAGGATGAATGGTTGGCCGTGAACTACCCCGATCGAAACAACAACCAACCAACAAGAATTGTATGGAATGAAAACTATGGATGATGTTGAAAATGGAAAAGTTGCTGCTGAAATTATTGAAGGAATTAAGAAGAATTTCCCCAGAGCGAGAGCAAATTCTATTAAAATAGACGATGATCTATTCGAAAAGGGCATAATTGACTCGCTGGGATTTCTGACACTTGTCTCATTCCTGGAACAAAATTTTCAAATAACTATTGATGACGAGGACATTGTCCCCGAGAATTTTATATCGGTTCAATCCATGACCAAATATATCTTGAATAAAACAAATGGTTGGTCATAAGCGGGATTGTCGGATTGCTACCAAGTCTTCATAATTTTTTCGTGATTCTATCAATACAGTCCCTTGAGTTATTCTGAAATTTTACGACGTAAGTAGTGAAATATGGAAATCGTCAATCTCAACGAGATCAATCCTAAGGATCTAAATCGTGACTATCGGGATTTGATGAAGACAACATTCCCGGAGAATGAGGCGGTTCAAAGGGATGACGATTACTTTCTAAAAAAACACATTCAGAACCCGTTTGGAAAAAGTATCGGTTCTTGTCTATATGATGATTCCCGTTTAGTAGGGATGTATCTATTTCTACGATGGCAATTGTGGCATAACGGCAAGATTACCAACGCACTGCAAAATGTGGATGCGGCAATTCATCCGTCGTATCGTGGTGGTCTAAATTTTGGGAGATTGTACAAAGCAGCCCTTGGGCAAATTCAAGACAACACCTTTATGTTTGGATTCCCGGTTGAAGAGTTTAAATCAGGGTATCTTAAGTTCGGGTGGAAACAACTACAGTCTTATCAAAAACGGATATATGTTACAAAATTAGTCAGTTTATTGAATATCAAATTGTACAAAACCAAAAATCACAAAGCGATAAGTGGTAATCATTCATTTGGTAAAGTGAGTGAAAATGATATAGATAACTATCTATCATCGTATAAAAGTGAATCTGCAAATAAGGTTATGACTAACTGGAACGTTGAGGGACTGAAATGGAGGTTATCTCTGGATCAAGATCTTTCAATTGAAATTATTCAGGATTCCAGTACTGTTCATGGGATAATTTTTTATAAACTATTGCGCGATGAATCATTCACTCGGCTTTCGATATATAATAGCATTTCGCTTAAAAATGATAAAAAATATATGAGTAAATTCCTTAAGAAACTGATAGATGAAAAATCAGTAAATGAAGTGAGTTATGTTTCAGCAAATGACGACCATTTTAACAACAACTTTGTCAAAATAGGTTCCAAGACACAAAATTTTATTTATGATTGGTGTAACAACACCGAAACCGACGAGCAGGAAATAAGCGAAAGATTTTCACCATCATTGCTCTCCCTGGACAGGTTAGTCTCTGACTAGGCTGATTGATGATACTTAAACAATGATTAGTTGGCTTTATCTAAGAAATTTCGGGGCACTCTTTAACAGTGAAATATAGATCAGTTGGCAATTCGGGTGTACGAGTGTCAGAAATTGCACTTGGTAGTTGGCTCACATTTGGTAAAAGCCTTGATGATGAAATTGCCGCTGAAATTATTGAGACCGCTTATAACAACGGAATCAATTTTTTTGACACTTCTGATAATTATGCCGGACGAAAAGCAGAAAAGTTGCTCGGAGAAGCTTTATCCCGATTTCCAAGACATAAATTGTTTGTGGCGAGTAAAGTATTTTTCCCGGTAGGAGAGGGTCCAAATGATAAAGGATTGTCTCGAAAACACATCTTTGAGGAAGTAAAAGCGTCACTTGCAGCATTAAATATGGATTACCTGGATTTGTACCAGTGCCATCGTTATGATTACTCAACTCCACTGGAAGAAACTGTGAGAGCGATGAGTGATCTTGTGAGAAACGGTACAATTTTATATTGGGGTGTGAGTATGTGGTCAGGAACGCAAGTGAAGCGTGCCTGTAAGATTGCAGATAGAATAAATGGGTATAGACCAATTTCAAATCAGGTGATGTATAACTTTCTTGACAGACAAATTGAATTTAACGGGATCCAGAAAGTCTGCCGGAAGTTAGGAGTTGGGCTTTTGGCGTTTAGCCCTCTGGCAGAAGGAATACTCACGGGCAAATATCAAAACAATATCCCGGATAATTCACGAGCTGCAAACAAAAAAATTAATAATTTCATTAAACAGCGGTTAACCGAGAAAAATTTAACTGAATCTGCAAGGATCGTGGAGTCAGCTGAAAAATTAGAAACTACACCGGCAAAATTATCTCTGGCCTGGCTTCTGAATAGAAAGAATGTGAGTAGTGTAATCACAGGAGTAAGCCATGCCACTCAATTGTTGGAGAATATAGACGCAACAAACATTGATGTGCCAAAACTTTACTTGAAATCCCTGGAAAATTCACCTTTTAAAAAATTATATTTGTCCACTTATTATAAATCATTACGACTTTATAGATATTTAAAATATGAGTTCTCATCTTGAGTAGTATAACGATAACTTAACTATAACTAGTGAAATTCCTTAAAAATACTTTTTATGTTATTTGCTATTATACTGGTATTATAAACTTATTTTATTGGCTAAATAGAAATAAACAAATAGTAGTAAACTATCATCATATCCTCCCGGAAGAAGCGATGGAGGATAATATGATTTATAGTTATTCGCATTCGCTGGAAGTATTTAAAAAACAACTTCAGATGATGAAAAAGCGATTTGAGTTTACCACTGAAGTTGGCAAACCAGGTACCGTCCTGCTGACGTTTGATGATGGAGCCATAAACAATTATAAATACGCTCTTCCCGTTCTTGAAGAAATGAATATCAAGGCGTACTTCTTTGTCATTGATTCTATGGTTAATGCCAAAGATGGAGAACTCTTATGGGTGGATAAATGGATTTTATGGTTTTCGAATGTGCCGTATGGTAAATACAGAATCCTTGATGAAGAGGTTCTTATACAGAACGAAATGGATCGTGAGAAAGCCCGGTTCCATTTCTGGAACAAAATATTGAATAATTACAGATTAAAAGAAATAATTCTTGAAGATCTAAAAACGAACTATAGCTTCACGAATTTTGATGAATATATCTTGGAAAATTCTGATCGTTTTAATTTTCTATCTCTACACCAGATTGAGAGTATGAAATCTGCAGGTCACAAAATAGGATACCATGGCATGAATCATGATATCCTACGCAAGATTCCCATTGAAGAACTGCAAATGAACTTGCAGAGAATAAAAGAAAATAAAATTTATAATAGCAATGCATTTGCTATCCCGTTTGGTACGGATAATGAGATGAATGAACAAGTATTGTCTACTTTAAGCGAAAATCAATTTAGTCCGATTTTTCTTAACTATGCTAAAAGTGATAAAAGTGGATCAATCGGTAGGATTAATCTCCCCAATGATACGAATTCTTACAGAAGCAATTATTATCTATCTGGACTAAATATTGCCATCAGATAGGCAAAGTAATTTCACATCATATTCCTTCTGAAACGGTAGTTTGTTGAAAAATGAATGCTCGGAATAAAAATTTATGAAAATTGCAATTTTATCTGATGGAATATATCCATATAGCATTGGAGGAATACAGAAATATTCATTTTATTTGACAAAACATCTCGCCCGGTTGGGTCATAAGGTGCTTTTAATAAGCACCATAGGTACAAATAATAAAGGAGTGGATCAATTACTAGGTGAATGGGAGCATAAGAATATTGAGTTCGTTGGTATCGATAAATATAAGTTACCCTATTTCCCCGGACACTATATTTACGAATCGTATTTAGTTTCAAAGAGTATCTACGATTATTTAATTCAAGTCCACGATATAGATTTTATCTATTCCCAGGGTTTTACTGGTTGGGCAACCATTAACAATAAAATGAAAAATCATAAACTTCCCCCGGTTGGGGTGAATCTCCACGGATATAATATGTATTTTAAAGCCCCAACCCTGTCCGCATTTCTTCAAAATATAATATTCCGGGCTGTAACCAAAAAATTGGTCAATAACGCAAACTATACCTTTTCTCTTGGGTGCAATACTACAAAAATGTTAAAGAACACTGGAATTGCAGAAAACAGAATTGTACAAACTTCTAACGCGATTGATAAAAGTTGGATTTCAGGAGTTTACAATGGAAAGAATGAAGTATTAAAATTCTTATTCATTGGTAGATATGAACGCTTAAAAGGTGTCGAAGAATTAAATAAAGCAATAAAAAAAATACATAATAAATATGATTTTGAATTTAATTTTATCGGGAATTTGCCGCAGGAACTTAAACTCAATTTGTCAGGAATTAAATATTGGGGGGCAATTAACGAAGAAGATCGAGTAAAAAGAATAATGAAAGAGTGTGATGTAATAGTTTTACCAAGTTATTCAGAAGGGATGCCATCTGTTATTTTGGAAGGTATGGGGATGGGTTTGGCAGTGATTGCAACAAATGTTGGAGAAATTGGTGCTCTGGTGAGTGATGATAATGGCTGGCTCATTGAGCCTGGTGACGTAGAATTACTATCCAAAACATTAACCGAGGCAGTAAACACTCCCAAATCTGTTCTAAATTCGAAGAAAAAGTATAGTCAAGAACTAGTTAAAAAAAGATTTCTGTGGGAAAATGTTTCAAACAATATAGCATCTCAAATAGAGAATATAATTAATTAATACGTTTTTAATATTCATCGGTATTTATTGAATTAGATCAAGCTTATTTTGAACAGCAAGGTTACTGTTATAATGTATCACTATGTACGCGACTTACAGCATACAAGATATCCTGATATTAAGGGACTCGACCTTAATTTATTCATTGGACAGATCGAATATCTGGAAAAGTACTACCAATTTATTACAATTCAGGAAATGATTCACTCGTTTGAGTCGGGGGATCCGTTGCCTGAAAAAGCGGTATTACTCACATTCGATGATAATTATTCGGATCACTATCGATATGTATTTCCTGTATTGGATGAGAAAGGTATTCAAGGTTGTTTTTATAGTCCGGTAAGAGCCATTCAGGAATCCAAAGTTTTGGATGTAAATAAAATTCATTTTGTACTGGCTTCTGTTAAAGATAAGGATAGAGTTGTGAAATCCATATTCAGAGAACTGGATACTGCCCGGTCTGAATATAATCTTGAGTCCAATGATTTTTATTATCAACGATTTGCCCGGCAATCCAGGTATGACACAGAGCAGGTAATTTTCATAAAAAGAATTTTGCAAAAAGGATTGTCAAAAGAATTAAGATCTAAGATCACAGATAATCTTTTCAAAGAATTTTTCGGTGTTCAGGAAGAAGTATTTAGCCGTGAATTGTATATGAATCCCGAACAAATCCGGTGTATGATACGGCACGGAATGCATTTTGGAATTCACGGGTACAACCATGATTGGCTTGACACGCTTTCATACAATGACCAGGAAGAAGAGATAAAGAAAAGTAAACAGTTTCTGTTAGAACAGGGTATTCCGGAGAATGAAATTACAGTATGTTATCCTTATGGCGCCTATAATCAAGATACGTTGGAGATATTAAAGAAAACTGGTTGCCAACTCGCTTTCACGGTGGAACCGACTGTTGCGGATATTACAGAGCATAAGAGATTTGAAATTCCAAGGCTGGATACGAATGATCTTCCGAAAGACAGAGATGTGGCGCCAAATAAATGGTGGGCGCTCGGATAGTACCTGAAAAACTTGAACCGCAGAGACGCACAGAGAAGGCGCTGAGAAATACAGAGAGAAACTAAAACTACAAAAATATAAAAGTGAATCTCGCATAAGTTCTGAATAGACATAGTCAATTTTCTCCTCTGAAGTTCTCTGCGGTAGAAGGTTTTAAAGTAAGAATCTAGCAATGCAAACTTTAACCGCTGAGGGACACAAAGAAGGCGCTGAGAAACACAGAGAAAAACAAAGAAAAACTGATAGTAGTGAAATAAAAAACCAATCTTTTCAATTTGAAGCATCGCATATTTATTACACCGTGGTTCTCTGCGGTAAAAAATGTAATCAAAACTTTATAGACTTTCATAGATCCGAACACCGATAAGCAATTGAAAAACAAAGAACTAACTGAAAATGAAATTACAGAAGTTATTATCGGTAGTGCCATCAAAGTCCATAAACAACTGGGGCCGGGTTTACTTGAATCTGCTTATGAAGAATGTCTCTATTATGAATTGAAAAAAACCTCTTTGGATATTGAGAAGCAGAAACCACTCCCATTAATATATGAGGGAGTCAAGCTTGAATGTGGATATCGTGCTGATATCGTTGCAAACAATAAAGTTGTGATTGAAATAAAATCTATTGAGGCATTTAATGATATTCACCTTGCACAAATGATAACCTATTTAAAGTTAGCTGAGTGTAAGGTCGGACTTTTAATCAACTTCAATGTGCTAAAACTTAAAGATGGTATTAAAAGGGTGGTGCACAATTTCTAATTAAATAGTCTTTGTAGAAATTAGTTCTTTTGAAATACATATCTGCAGACTTGAACCGCAGAGGGACACAGAGCAGGCGCTGAGAGACGCAGAGAAAAACAAAGAAAAAACTGATAGTAGTGAAATAAAAAACCAATCTTTTCTAATTGTAGCATTGCATATTTATTACTCCGCTGTCCTCTGCAATTATTCTCCGCGTTCTCTGCGGTAAATGGTTTTGAAGTAAGAACCTGCAATTAAGAACAATGCAAGATTGAACCGCAGAGGGACACAGAGGAGGCGCTGAGAAACGCAGAGAAAAGCGAAAAATATAATATATCTAAACATAAAATGGTCTAGGCAATTTGGGGAACATGAGAATTAAGTTATTGTAAGTTTTCCTCAGCGGTACTCTGCGATTATCCCGCGCGTCCTCTGCGGTAAATGGTTTTGAAGTAAGAACCCGCAATTAAGAACAATGCAAGATTGAACCGCAGAGGGACACAGAGGAGGCGCAAAGAATATAGAGAAAAGCATTTATGTATCTACCATTTTTCACTCAGCGGTTCTCCGCGAAAATTCTCCGCGCTCTCTGCGGTTAATATTTTATAAAGATCAATGAACAACCGACAAGTAACAGTTATTACCTACCATTACGTACGGGATCTACACAAAAGCAGATATCCCAAAATAAAGGGATTAAATATTAAGGATTTTGTGAGCCAACTGGATTATCTCCAAAAGAACTATACTTTCATTACAATTGAGGAACTGATAGGTAGTATTGAGAATAAAGAATCATTGCCCGAGAATCCAGTATTGTTGACATTCAACGATAATTACATCGATCACTTTGAATATGTTTTCCCTGAACTTGATAAACGTGGAATTCAAGGGTGTTTCTTTCCGGAAGTGAGCGCAATTAAAGAACAAAAGCTGGTTCTGAACCATAAAATTCATTTCATTCTGGCAGCAGCGGAAAAACCTGTACAAGTTGTCAAAGAAATTTATCATCAGTTGGATAACTACAGAAAAGAATACGCTCTGGATGAAAATGATCTGTTGTTTGAAAGCCTTGCTGTAGAATCAAAATATGACAGTAAAGAAATTGTCTTTATCAAAAAACTGTTACAAGATGAACTGCCATATACATTAACGCAAAGTGTAACCAGTTCTTTGTTCAATAAATTTGTCGGGATAAATGAGGATGTTTTTGCCCGGGAACTCTATATGGATGAAACACAGATTCGCTGTATGGTTCGGAACGGGATGTATTTTGGTATTCTTGGTTACGATCATAAACGGTTAAACTTGCTTACTAGGGAAGAGCAACACGATGAGCTCAGCAAAGCCAAACACTTCGTCTTGAATTTAGGGTTAAATAAAGAAGAAATAACGGTAACCTATCCCTGGGGTGTATACAACAAAGATACTTTAGATATATTACAATCAATTGGATGTAAAGCAGCTTTCACCAGCGAGGCAGCAATAGCTGATTTAGATAAATATCATCCTTATGAATTACCCCGGTTTGATACGAATGACATTCCAAAAAGTAATTTGAATTAACACAGACAATTGAAAAATCAAATTACTAGACGATATTGATGTGTTAAGTTTAATGTTTTCAATTTCGTAGAGACGTTCCATGGACGGTGTGTGAGAATGTCGGGTCAAGGGATTTTTTGCTTAGGATTATAAAAATCCTCCATCTTTTAAAATACACTATAACATATTGATATTATTGTTTGTAGAGACGTGCCATGGCACGTCTCTACTGGAGAAGTCGTCATTGATTTTTCCTCTTGACTTCCCGTTTTCACCCAGTCTCATTGAACGTCTCTACATAGAAAATTATTCAATCTTTTCAAATGTCATTCCAACCGACTGAAGATCCACTTTCTTATCTTTTTCTAAAACGGTTGAATGTTTTCTGAATTACGCAGGTTAATTATTGAATTTTACTGAAAATAATATTTTGAGTGTTTTCGTGGATATGGAGAACCAAATATGAAAGTACTTGTTACAGGCGCTGCAGGATATATCGGTTCTGTGCTCGTTAGGCAATTATTGGAAAATGATTATAGTGTAAGAGGCTTTGATATCCTCCGGTTTGGCGGAGAATCGCTAATAGGTGTATATAATCATCCCAATTTTGAATTTGTTAAGGGGGATATTCGAAACGAGCAAGCACTGCAATCTGCCATCGAGAATGTGGATGCTGTCGTCCATTTGGCGGCTATTGTAGGTGATCCTGCTTGTGCGAAAGAGCCGGATCTTGCAAAAGAAACAAATTATAGTGCGTCAAGAAAACTGATTGATTTATGCAACAATTCAAAAAATGTAAAAAGATTTGTGTTCGCCTCAACTTGTAGTAATTATGGGAAAATGGACGGTGATTCATTTGTTAAGGAGGAGTCGCCTCTCAATCCTGTCTCACTCTATGCAAAACTCAAGGTGAAATTTGAAACATATTTATTAGATAGCGATACCCATGATGACTTTATCCCAACCTCACTTCGGTTTTCCACCGTTTACGGACTTTCTCCCCGCCCGCGGTTCGATCTGACCGTGAATGAGTTTGTGCGTGAGATAACCCTGGGCAGGGAATTAGAAATCTTTGGTGAACAATTCTGGCGTCCATACTGTCACGTTGAGGACTTGGCCAGGGCATGTATCACTGTTTTGGAAAGTGATAGTGAACTTGTTGACCATCAGGTTTTTGGAGTGGGAGACACCGGAGAAAATTATCAGAAAAAAACTATCGCAGAAGAAATTCTTAATGTAATACCAGATGCTAAAATCAATTATGTTGCCAAGGATGAAGACCCCAGGGATTATCGAGTGGATTTTTCAAAAATAACAGATACACTCGGTTATTCGATTACCAAGACAGTTCCAGATGGAATTCGAGAGATTCATAGAATTATCTCTGATGGCGTAATTTCTGATCCTGACTCTAAAATGTACCGGAATATTTAGATCACTTTATGAGACGTCTATCCTTCGACAAGCTCAGCTCCAAGAGGAGCCTCTGATGAGGGATGACTTCTAAACTCTTGTATCATTGGCCTGGCAAATGACAAAATTTTATAAGAATTCTAAATTTTATAGGAATACTTAATTGATCCCTCTTTCTGTCCCATCCATTCGAGGAAATGAATGGAAATATATCAAGGAATGCCTGGACACTGAATGGGTCTCTTCTGCAGGCGCCTACGTGGATAAATTTGAACAGGAAATCGCCAAATTCACAGGAGCAAAATACGCAGTTGCGTGTGTGAATGGTACATCAGCATTGCAGGTCTCCCTGCGGATTTCCGGTGTAGAAGCTGGCGATGAAGTAATTGTGCCAACGGTGACATTTATAGCGCCCGTAAACGTAGTTCGATACCTTGGCGCAGAGCCGATATTTATGGATGCTGATGATTACTATAATATCGATGTTGAAAAGACAATTGAATTCATTCATCAAGAGACGATTTTCAAAGATGGATATACTTTTAATAAAAGAACTGATAGAAGAATCAGTGCAATAATACCTGTTCATATCTTTGGAAATGCCGTTAAGCTCGATGAACTATACGAAGTGTGCAAAGGGCGGAATATAAAAATAATTGAAGACGCAACCGAAAGTCTTGGTTCGTACTTTACTTCAGGAAATTTTGAGGGAAATTTCACCGGTACAATAGGTGATTTGGGATGTTATTCTTTTAACGGCAATAAAATCATCACCACCGGTGGCGGTGGAATGATTGTGACAAACAGTCAAGAGTATGCAGAGAAGGCCCGTTACCTCACAACTCAGGCAAAAGATGATCCAGTACGATATGTTCATAATGAAATTGGCTATAATTTCCGTTTGACCAACATTCAAGCCGCTATGGGGGTTGCGCAGATGGAAAAACTTCCTGAGTTTATTAACATTAAACAAACCAACTTCCAAAAATATAAAGAACAGATTAATAGTATCCCTGGACTGGAGATGGCTAAAACCCCTGATTACGCGAATTCAAATTATTGGTATTACTGTCTCAGAATAGGTGAGCAATATTCAAAGGACCGGGAAGAGTTAATGCAATATTTATCAGAGAATGGTATCCAGTCCCGGCCAGTATGGTTTTTAAATCATCTGCAAAAGCCTTATAAAAGTTGCCAGTCGTATAAGATAGAAAAAGCGTTTGAATTGCGCGATTCAACGCTGAACATTCCGTGTTCGGTTAATCTCACAGAAACTGACATCGAAAAAGTCGTTACGGTTCTGGCAGATGCGTAAAATAGTAGTTGCGGGTGGTGGCGGACACGCAAAAGTGGTTATTTCGGTACTTAAGAAACTAGATTATGATGTTATTGGATATACTGATAAGTCGGACAAAGGTGCGCTATTGGGGATTCCATATCTCGGGACAGACACTATTTTGAAAGAATTGCGAGAAAACAATGAGGCATCGACTGCTGCTGTGGGGGTTGGACATATTCGGAGTACTGCAACTCGGAAAAAGTTGTATTCTGAATTAGACAACCTGAACTACGACTTACCTGCGATACTTTCCCCGGATGCAATTGTTAATGATGAAGTGACAGTTGGTAAGGGAACTTTCATAGCAGATGGGGTTGTTGTTAATTCCGGGAGTACAATCGGAGAACTTTCCATAATAAACACCAATGCTTCCATTGATCACGACTGTTCCATTGGAGACTTTGTCCATATCGCACCAGGAGTCACGTTGAGTGGCGGAGTTACGATTGGAAGTGATGTTCTTATCGGCACTGGAGCCTCGATAATACAGAACATCAGTATCGTAGAGAAATGCATCATTGGTGCAGGCAGCGTGGTAATTAACGACTGTGATGATACTGGGATTTATGTAGGTAATCCCGCTCGAAAAATAAAATGAAAACCTTACTTCTTGCAGTATTATATCCTGAAGTTGAAAAATATTTTCACGAGTTTTCGAGCTCAATCAACAAGCAAGATTATAAAGAATTTGATGTTTTAATCATTGATGATCATGCTGCATTTAATTATGAAAGTATTAGTAGAATTAAAGATGTTGTTAGAATCGAAAACAACCTTGCCCCTGCTTCAATAAGAGAATTAGGCATTCAATACGCCAGGAAAAATAATTACGAATATCTAATATTTGCAGATACAGACGACAATTTTTCAGGAAACCGGGTACGACTATCTGTGGAATATTTAAATAATACTGATTTTGTATTTAATGAAATCGACATCATAGATGGCGATGGACAAACAATTGAATCCAATTTTCTTAGAAATTTAGAAGTACATCCCGAATATTCTAATGTATCTCAAATATATTCAAAAAATTTATTTGGACTATCGCATACTGCAGTTAATGTGGAATGCCTTTCTGATATAAATATCCCTCAAGATGTAATCGCTGTGGACTGGTGGATTTATTCCATACTTCTTATCAACCAATACCGAGGAGTATTTCTGGAAGATGCAAAAACATACTATAGACAAACAAATGATAATATTGTCGGTAGACCTCGAACATTAACAGTGGAACGATTACACAAAGGGATAGATGTTAAAAAAAAACACTACCATTATTTAAAAGAGTATTGCGAATCGCAAAATTATGATACATTGAGTAGAACTTATGAAGAATATATGAAAAAAATTGTTAATCTCAGAGCTAAATTAAAAAACAAATCATTTCAGTCTAATTATATTCAAACAATTAATAATAATTTTGCTAGTATCTACAATGGTTGGTGGAGTGAGATAATCACAATTGATGAATGGAGAAAATATGCCAGTTGATTTTTACGAAAAAATTTCTAAAAGCAAATATCCTTATATCATTGCGGAAATTGGTTCAAATCATAATGGTGATATGGATCTGGCTAGAGAACTTATTAATTCAGCACAGGAATGTGGATGTGACGCCGTTAAATTTCAGTCCTGGACTCCTGAATCACTTATTTCAGAAGGGGAGTACAAAAGAAATCAAAAATACAACGATTCGCCTCAAAAACACTTTGGTTCTCTTCGAGAGATGGTCGAAAAGTATTATCTCAGAGAAGAACAACATTATGAGTTGAAGGAATATTGTGATCAAATTGGAATTGACTTTTGTTCAACTCCATTTTCTCCACAAGAAGTTGATTTGCTTGATAAATTAGATGTTCCTTTTTTTAAAATAGCATCTATGGATATTAATAACATCCGTCTATTAAGCCACATTTCAAAACTTAACAGACCTGCAATTATGTCAACGGGCATGGCTGATTTCAGTGAAATAGAACAAGCTGTAAGTGTATTTGAGAATAGTAACGCAGAATTGGTTTTATTGCATTGTGTATCTATCTACCCTCCTAAATATAACCATATTAATCTAAACAATATTCGAATGTTAAACGAATATTTCGAGGTACCGGTGGGTTTTTCAGATCATACTATTGGTACATCAATACCGTTAGCTGCAGTTGCACTTGGAGCAAAGGTAATTGAAAAACATTTCACGTTAAACAAAGACCTGCCTGGCTGGGATCATGAGATATCCGCAGATCCCGAGGAAATGAGAATTATAGTTGAGGAAAGTGAAAATATTGCCAATGCGCTCGGTTCATTTAAAAGATATGTTTATAAGGACGAGTTAAATCAGAGAGAAAAACTCAGAAGAAGTATAGTTACGAAACATGAATTAAAATCTGGTCATGTGTTAGATGATGGCGATATTGAATTCAAAAGGCCTGGTACTGGAATAAGGCCTGACCAATATAATCTCATTTTAGGTAAAAAACTTAAAATAAATCTAGGCAAGGACACTGTATTATCTTGGAAACACATTGAACTTTAATATTTGTTATATGTAGTACAAATTAAATTTTCATCATATTAATTTTAAAATTTTAGGACATTAGAATATGATACCATCATATTTTACATTAAAAAATAAATTGACTGTTGTTACTGGTGGGCTTGGATTAATTGGATTAGCTGTAACAAAAACATTAGTAGAATGTGATAGCAATGTAATAGTGATCGATACTAATTATAACAAATATGAATCAATTGATGTCAAATTAAGAAATAAAATTAAGTTTGAAGAAATGGATATAACAAATTTAGATGAGGTGGATAATAATATAAATAATCTAATTACTAAGTATGGTAGAATTGATAACTGGGTAAATACTGCCTACCCAAGGACAGAAGATTGGGGTAATAGCTTAGAATCTCTTGACATAAAAAGCTGGAAGAAAAATGTTGACATGCATCTTAATTCCTACTGCATTACATCACATACAATTGCTAGAGTGATGGCTAAGGATGGGAAAGGAGGTAGTATAGTCAACATAAGTTCCATACAGGCTCTAACTGCTCCTGATTTTTCCATCTATAAAGGAACAGAAATGACATCTCCACCCGCTTATACTCCAATAAAAGCAGGTATCAGCATGTATTCTAAATATCTTGCAAGCTATTATGGGGGAGATGGTGTAAGAGTAAATGCTATCTGTCCGGGGGGAGTTTTTAATAACCAGCCAAAATCCTTTTTAGAGAAGTATTCATCAAAAACGCTCATCGGCCGGATGGCTAAGCCAGAAGAGATCGCGAGACCGGTAGTTTTTTTATTAACTGAAGCTGCTTCATATATAACCGGAGCGGAAATTACTGTAGATGGTGGTTGGACCGCAATCTAATGGAGATTAAAGTATTGTTTTTCGGTTTAGGTTCTATTGGACTCCGTCATGCAAAATTATTATTGGATAATTTTGACGTCGAAATTGCCGCATACCGTACAACTAAAAATGAAAATAAATTAAAAATTAATGAATTTAGAGATTATGAAGCAGCATTTGATTTTAAACCAGATATCGCATTCATTACAAATCCTACAAGTTTACATATAAAAACTGCGTTGGACTGTGCCAAAAAATCAATTGATTTATTTATTGAAAAACCTCTTAGCCATACATTATCAGGAGTTACTAAATTATCAAATGTAATAAAAAAAAATCATCTATTTAGTTATGTAGCATTCTGTCTTAGGTTCCATCCGGTTATCAAGTATCTTAAAAATAATCTTAATCTTAAAGATGTGATTTACTCGAGAATTAATTGTTCATCATATTTACCGCTTTGGAGACCAGACCAGAATTATAAAGACAGTTATTCGGCAAATAGTAGCATGGGTGGTGGTGTAATTAATGATATGATTCATGAATTAGATTATTGTGAATATCTATTTGGTAGAATAAATGACATCAAAGGAACACTTGGTAATACAAGTACTCTTGAAATCAATTCTGAAGATTTTGCAGAGTTAACTGTTACTAATAAGAATAATTTTATGAGTCAAATCTCTCTCGATTATTTTTCGCATCAGAGGGAAAGGATAATCAAGATTTACACAAAGGATTTTATGATTTTAGGTGACTTGAACAAATACAAAATTGAATATTATCAAAACTACAATTTAGTCAAGGAAATAAATTTTAATGTAAATGATATTTACTATGACCAATTAGAATATGTATTTAGTTATTATGAAAAACGAAAATTAAATAATTTTAGTACTGTAGATAATGCAATAAATATACTTGAAAAAATACAAAGGCTAAAACAGGAAAATTCGGATGAATTATAAATTTGGAGCAATAATCCAAGCGAGGCAAAGCTCCTCAAGGTTTCCAAATAAAGTGATTAAAAATATTCTGAGAAAGCCATTGATCGTTAGGCTAATTGAGCAAATATCATATTCTAAAAGATTAGATAAAATTATTGTTGCGACATCAACTGAAAAATCTGATGATACTTTATATAATGTTTGTAAGACCAATAATATAGAATGTTATAGAGGTGAGTTGGATAACGTATTAAAGAGATATATTGACGCTGCGGATTATTACAATATAGATACTGTAATCCGTATTACAGGTGATAACCCATTGATCGATCCTGAATTGATTGATAATATGATTTCCTTATTTGAATCAAAAAATGAATTGGATTACATAAATAATGTGCATAAATACGGATCCGTACATGGATCAGGTTGTGAGCTCATAAAGTTCACATGTTTAAAAAGTTCGTATCAAATAATAAAAGATCAAAAGGATAAAGATGAATATTTAGAACATGTAACACTTTTCATTAGAAAGAACCCTGATAAATTTAATATACACATGTTTGTACCACCGGAAAATCTCTGTAGACCTGAAATTTCATACAGCGTAGATTATCCTGAGGATTTACAGGTGATAAAATATATTTATAATAAATTGTATACAGAATATAATTATATTAAAACAAGTGATGTGCTAAAACTATTAGATTCAACCCCTGAAGTAAAAATGCTTAATAAAAATTTACACAAAAGTTTGCCAGAATATTGAGATGAATTGAGGAGCATTTATGACTAAGAATACTGTTTATATTGTGCATTGTATAGACACTGAAGGCCCATTATACGAATCAATTGATGCAACATTCCAGAGAATTAATTTAATCTTCGGATTAAATCTCACAACTTCTTATGACACATTAAGGAAATTACAAAAAGAGGAAATTCCTCTTAATGGAATCGAAAAGGAAGTTGCTAATGTTGTTGCTCCAAAGAGAATTAATACTTTGGATTCCTGGGATAAAATAGACACAATGTTAGATAATATTACAACAATGAAATTTAGGAACGAGTTTGATGATTCATATAACAACGGTTGGATATATAATTGGTTCTGTATGGATCACGTTGGTTTTATAGGTCTTAATCCTAGGCGACGGGATATTGGACACCATAATATTTTTGATCACTATGAACTTTATAATCGTCTGAATAACTATACGCAGGATATTATTCAATGGCATTATCATCCTGTTGCAATAGTGCCTGACGCCCATAGGTCTGGTAACACTTACCTTAATTCAAGTAATATCTATGAAATATTATCGAGAAAAATAATAGATAGACAATGGTTTCCTGCCGCTTTCAGACCGGGATTTCACACAGAGAGACCAGATACAAACTGGTTTCTTGAACAATGGATTCCCTTTGATTTTGGCAATTTAGCGGTCAAGGGTGATAGTAAAATTCAACCAGATGTAAGTGGTGGCCGTTTTGGGGACTGGAGAAGAGCACCAAAAACATGGAGGCCTTACAATCCTGATATAAATGATTACCAGATTAAAGGTGATTGTAAAAGAGTAATAACGAGGTGTTTGAATATGGATGCGCGTTATGCATCAATACAAAAGAATGATATTATAGATGCTTTTAAAGATGCAAAAGAATTTGGCAACTCATTACTTGCTTTTACCAATCATGACTTCAGGGATATGGAACCAGAAATTCGCAAGGTTGGCAACTTAATTAAGGACGTTTCAAAGGATTTTTCAAAGGTTCAGTATAAGAACTCAAATGCTATTCAAGCAATGAGAAATGTGATGGGATTGGAAGCATTGACCAAACCAAATATTTCGGCAAATCTTGTTAAGAAAAAAGCATATAGTAAGCTGGTTGTACATACGGAGAATAAGATATTTGGTTTACAACCTTTCCTGGCTATTAAACTTAAATCTTCGAAATATTATTGGCAAAACTTTGATTTCGAGAATGAAAATAGTTGGTCATTTACATTTGATAATTCCAATATTGAAATTGAGGCAGTTGAGAAAATCGGTATTGCCGCAAACACCATTGCAGGAGTTACAGAAGTCTGTGTTTTTGATGTTTCTCGGTCTGAACTTTCTCGTCAAGTATATAACTATTCAAATTAACTACTTCCTACCGTATTTCCAAAATAGGTAAACGAGGATTCGAAATGGATAATGAACACATAGATCGATTAGTTATTCAGCGTGATGCAGGTTTATCGGAAATTTTGAAAAAAATGGATCAGGGGCAGAAAAAGGTACTCTTCGTTGTCGACGAAAACGAAAAGATATTTGGTGTGATAACTGATGGTGATATTAGACGATGGATTATCAAATCAGGTGGATTACAAGGGAAGGCTGAGGACTTTTGTAATAGAAATCCTATTGTGGTCGATGAAAATTATAATGTAGAAAAAGTTAAAAAAATTATGGTAAAAAAAGGGATAGAAGCGATTCCTGTTATGATAAAAGATAGAATTAAGGATATTTTATTCTGGGATACTCTGTTTTCAGAGACGAATAACCTTACTATAAAATCCTCAATCAATTCTCCCGTAGTAATTATGGCAGGAGGGAAAGGCACCCGCCTGGATCCATTTACGAGAATTTTACCAAAACCACTTATACCCATTGGGGATAAACCCATTATCGAATTGATTATAGACAGATTTCGTAAATATGGGGTAAAAAAGTATTATCTGTCATTAAATCATAAAGCTGCTGCGATTAAAGCATACTTTGAAGATCAAGAGATAGATTATAATATTCAGTATATTTGCGAAGAGAAACCATTAGGAACTGCAGGCGCTTTGAAGTTAGTTGGAGGCAAAATTAATGAGTCCTTTTTCGTATCAAACTGTGATATTCTTATCGATACTGATTATCAAGAACTGATGGAATATCATTTGAAAAATCAGAATGAAATAACACTTGTCGCATCTATTAAAAATTTTCCTATTCCTTATGGTGTGTGTGAAATGAATGGCGGTGGTCGTTTATCTCACATAAGAGAAAAACCTGATTTTGATTTTTTAGTAAATACCGGCTTATACATTTTGAATCCAACTGTTTTAAAATATATACCGGACAATAGCTATTATGATATGACTAGCCTGATTGAAGATGTGAGGGAATCAAGTAAGATTGGAGTCTTCCCCATTAGTGAAAAAGCCTGGATTGATATTGGCCAATGGGAAGAGTATAAAAATGCAATGAAAACATTATCTCTGGATTAAAGGATGGCTTTGAGTACCAACGAAATTTCTGCGGCCGAAATTGAACATTATTTTGACAGATTGTGGCCATTAAATCGAAGCATCACTGGCGATGGGGTGCGAGAATCACTTGAAATTCTTTCAGAACTCATTGATCTGGAAATATATGAAGTACCTAGTGGAACAGAATGTTTTGACTGGATTGTCCCTCCCGAATGGAATGTAAAGGATGCTTGGATAAAAAATTCAGCAGGGAAAAAAATTGTTAATTTTACAGAAAATAATCTTCATTTGATGGGGTACTCAGTCCCTTTTAAAGGAGCATTGGATCTTTCAGAATTAAAATCGCATCTTTATACGCTTCCAGAATTACCCAATGCGATTCCATATCGTACCAGCTATTATGAACGGAAATGGGGGTTTTGTCTAAGTTATAAACAATACCAGCAACTCGAAGAGGATACATATACCGTTTATATAGACTCCGAATTAAATGAAAACGGTTCAATGACTTATGGTGAAGCCATTCTTCCTGGTAAATCCAAGGAAGAAATTCTCTTGAGTACTTATGTATGTCACCCGTCGATGGCAAACAATGAACTTTCGGGGCCACTAGTGACTGCTTTTCTATATCGTTTAATAAATAATATAGACGATAGACGATATACATATCGTTTTTTATTTCTTCCAGAAACAATTGGCGCAATTTGTTATTTATCAAAATATGGTGACCATCTTAAAAAAGTCTTAAAAGCTGGCTATGTTGTTACGTGTGCAGGTGATGATGGTATATTTAATTACAAGAAATCGAGACAGGGTAATACAATAGCTGATAAGGCAGCGGAGCTGGCGCTAGAACAGATAAAGTTTGAATATAATATCCATGATTTTTTTCCTTATGGTAGTGACGAGAGGCAGTATTGTTCGTCTGGATTTAATCTTCCAGTAGGGTCACTAATGAGGTCGATGTATTCAAATTATCCAGAATATCATACTTCTGAGGATAACAAATCATTTATTTCATTTCTTGCCCTAAGTGAATCGATTAAAATTTATTTTGAAATAATCAAAATAATTGAAAATAATAAATACTATTTAAATACAAATCAATACTGTGAGCCATTTTTGAGTAATAAAGGAATTCAATATCTCATAAACAAAAATGTGCCTGGACCTTATAGCTCGATGCAAATAATACTTTGGCTTTTAAATTTTTGTGATGGCGAAAAAGATTTGATTGAAATTTCGCAATTCTGTGGAGTTAAATTTGATATACTGTATGAGTATGCTCAAAAATTAACAGAAAAAGATTTACTGGAATTGGCTGAATAACATTGAAGTCAAAAAAAATACTACTAGTAAACGATGAATCCGATACCCTTAATTTCGGTAATCGTGCACATTCAAAAGCATTAATCCATATGGTAGAAAAATATGGGGGAGAAATACATCATGTAATTAGTCACAGAGATGTCAGTTCCCTTAGATACAAGGTTTATAAAGAAAAAACAGATAAGATAATAAATAATATCTATATGTTTTTACCAAAATATAAGATTCTTTATATATTTATAAGGAAAATAATTAGTTTGTTATTCTATAAGTTAAAATTAAATAGTATAGTATTTAACAACTTACCGGGTAGTTGGAGAGGATTCAATAGATTCGCAAATAAGGTAGCTCAAGGCAGTTATTTAAAACAACTCAGAAAATTTATATTAAATTCTGATGTGGTTATCATCAATGGCAATGGATCCTTTTCTGATACATCAAGCGAAAAGGTGATTGCACTTTTATTTATTGCTTACCTAACCAAAATAAAGTATAATAAATATACAGCCATTGTGAATCATACCTGTGATATATCTGATCCCATTCTACAGGAGATGATTTCTAATGTATACCCACTATTAGACAATATTATTTTTAGAGAAAAACAGTCACTTGCTGTATGGAATTTTAAAAATGCGTCCTTTGCACCGGATACAGCTTTTATTTATAAGCCCCAAATTTTCTATAATTTTAAGGGTAGTAATAAACAAAATTATGATATTGGATTTTTTGAAGATTTAAGTAATAATTTTGATGAATTTATACCATATATATGTGTAGGGGGTTCATCAATATACAAGTGGTATCCGAATTATAATATCTCTGAAATATTTTTGAGACTATGTAAAATTCTGAAAGACACTTTCCCACAACTTATTCTTGTTCCTAGCTCGTCTGACGATTTGACATTCTTATATCCGATTTCTTCTAAGCTATCCTTACCGATTTTAAATCCAAAATCAGATATACAACATTATTTTAATATAATTGGAAACTCACGACTAATTATTACCGGAAGGTGGCACCAGGGCGTCTGTGCTATTACTGGGGGAGTTCCACTTATTGGACTATCATCTGTTACATTTAAAATGAAGGCCTTATTAGAGTTAATTGATTGGGACGAAAAATTCTTTTTTGATGCATTTAGTCTCCAGAGAAATATGCATAAGATATTAAATAGTGTGGAGCATTTTTATTATAATTATGAAAAATATAATAAGTATTTGATGAATAAGGATGAACTGTTTAAAGATTTAACATGGAATAATATTGGGTATTTATTATAATTGTTAACTTTGATATTAAGTTACAGATTAAAAGTATATTTTAAATATTATATGGTACACAATCATTTATTAAAAGAGATACGTATCGAGAACTAAGAAACAATAGAGAATTATGGTTCCGGAAAATTGCAGAAATACAAAAATTACAATTTATTCCAAAAATAGATAAAATTATGGTTCTTCTGAAAAAGAGTTGATAAAAATTGGTCATGCAATTCGATACAGACAGGCACCAACCCCGGTTGTATAATATTGTGATGAATACCCCATTCATCATACAGCAGGATGTGGATGCCATGTCTACCATAAATTTACGAACCTTATTTCTATTTGCATGGGTAAAAATTGACAAAATCACCGCCAATCCCACCGGGCAATTGACGCACGTTGACCTGGTGTCAGGTCGGCGGTATACGACCTGCTATGGGTAGTGTCGAGCGCCCTTTCAGTGCCTCCATTCCTGGCAGACCCGGGCGATTAGAGACATCACCATGGCGCGGTCGCAGGTTGTGCTCCGCCTCCGGTATCGGAAGGGCGACTGTCCAACCTGTGACATCACCGTGGAATATCACAAGTTTGTGAAGCCCTATACCAGAGTCGCGGAGCGATTGGCACAGTATATCGCCGACGCGTGCCGATTGATGCCCCTGACGCAGGTCGCGGCCCATGTCCACCTGAGCCACCACTTCGGATACGTGGTTCTGAGCGACCTCCAGCTTCTCTGTATTGATGAAATCAGTCTAAAAAAACACTATCATTATCTCACCGTCTTGGCCAATTATGAGACAGGTACCATCGTCGCCGCGATGGTCGACTGGATCGCCTAGGTCCTCCCCAATTTTCAGATGGGGACTTGCTGCCCCTGAGATTGGTGGCAGAAAGTCTCTCTCTTGAAAACGGACACACTCACACACTCTGTTTCAGCGACTCCAACAGCGGCTGTATCCTTAGGAAGATCGGATCCTCGTCGATTCCATGCCCCCGCTGGGGTGTCAGCTCGCCCGATCCCATCGGGCGCGTATTTTTCGCGACCACCCTGAGACGGCCCCAACGACCGAGTATTGCGCGTCCCAGCAACAATACTATTACGGCTATAAACTGCGTACCGTCTGCAGTCTCGATAGGGTCGTGACCTCGCTGGATCTCAGTCCGGACCATGTCGCGGATAACCACTAAATCCACGATATCAAACCCCAGTATGCCCGGCGTATCATGTATGGTGATAATAGGGTATCTGGGCCACGACCTCCAATTGGACTTGTTTACGCAGCATCGAATTCACCTGGAAACGTTCATTCGTACCAATCAACACGACTATCGCCCCCAACCGCGCATGATTCGGCGCGCGCGAAAACGGATTAAAACCTTCTTTTCACAACTATGCGACCAGTTTACCATCCGGTGCAACTATGCCAAGACATTTCATGGGGTGGCTACACGGGTGTTGGCCAAGGGCATCGTGTTTACCTTGCTACAATACGTCAACAAATGTTTCAAAGAACGGCCCTTAAATCAGGTGAAACATGCGTTGACCCAGTTTCACATAATGGGTTAAGAATAAAATTTGATAGTTAGAAAAGGAGTATTGCACAAATGAGCCGCTCGTTAAAAACAATTTTTAGCTACGCAAGATTACCGAAAAAGGAATTAATAAGATTTAAAAACAAAGCTAGAGAATTAGGTATAGAAATTGTTGCGACAGCAGCTCACGATGGTGAACAAAAAAATGCCACGGAAGTAATTCCGAGTGGTATTCACCGGAAATGGGCAGAGTATAGTTCTCAAAAACACTGGACCGAAAAATTAAATAAAAAATTGTTTGATCAATTGATTGATCAATTAAATCCCGCTTTATTACCAATGGTGGAAAGGTATGGTCCCTTTAATGGGGGATCATTAGAAGCGGCGACAAGGTTAAATTATGATTTTAGTGTAGCACTTGAAATGATAGAAAAGACTTCACCTGATTTGGTTGTTTTTGCAAAAACACCGGAGTCAGGTTTAGAAATTTGTCTGTATTTACTTGCTAAACATTATGACATACCAACTTATTTTTCCTGTGAAGGAGGATTCCCTCATTCTAGAACAATAAAAACGAATTTATGGAATCCAACACTAGATGAATGCTGGACACCTAATGAAAAAACTATTCCCATTTGTAATTTAGATAAACCTGGTATACAGTTATCTAATTTGACAAAAAAGAATCTTGAGGAAATTAGAGATAGTGAATTAGTACGAATACCTGATTATATGGAAAATGAAGGATTACAGTTTAATAAGCACAATAAAAACCTGCAATTGGATATGGGTTATTCTATAAGGAATGCGATTTCATTAAATAAAAATATATTTTCAGGACCGGGTTTTAGAAAAAAGTTATTTGAGTATAGTGAAAGACTTTCTGTCTCGTTGGAAGAAATTAATTGGTCAAAATTTACGTTTTATTATCCTTTACATTATCAGCCCGAATTGACATCAATGCCATTAGGGAAAGAATACGTAAACCAAATAATGTCTATTAAAATAATCTCTGATAATCTTAAATCTAATGAACAAATAGTCGTGAAAGAACATCCTAGTATTTTTGCAAAAACAAGCAGAACGAATACTAATTACAGAACCACCTCTTTTTTTGATTGGTTAAATAAAATACCAAATGTTAAACTTGCTAGTGTCAACTCCAGTTCATTTTATATAATGATGCGGTCAAATGCGGTGATAACTATCAGGGGAACTGTAGGTATGGAAGCGATGATCAGACATATACCAGTACTAATTTTAGGAAGTGCATCATATCAAAATGGGCCTGGAGTAGTTAAAATAGGAAATGATTGTGATATCAACTTTTATTTGGATAAAATCAGACATTCAACGGAGTACAATGATTCGGAAGTTGATAAATTTTTAATAGCATTAGATGGATGCTCCTACCATCTTGCTGAATCACCATTTTCAACAGAAAATTATGAAGAAATAATCCAAACATTCTATATAACAACCCTACTTGAAGGTTTGCGTAAAGTATATTCTTGAAATAATATATAGATTAATAAAATACTTAAATACTAATTGTTAAATAAAAAATATTAATAAAAGTGAAATATGTTTTTTCAACGACTAGTCTTAAAAAAGCCACAAAAGTTTACTGTGAATAGCCACACAAAAATGATAATGGTGTGCAGTTATAGGACAAAATTCCTTTTTGACCAATCTCTTAGCGCCAGTTGTCTACAACTCCGTGAACAAACAGCGAACCACACTTTCGTATGATCAAGCAATCGATTTCCTCCTGAAACCTAAAATGGGCTAATCGTTTATAATAATAGACAACTACTATAATGCTAAAATATTTAAGATATATTAAGAACAGGTTTAAAAATACCCTGCTTACATTAAGAGGGGAGAGAAATAAAGTTGAATTATTTTATTGGAATACGGACTATGATAATAAAGATAATTTTGGTGATGTGCTTTCTAAAATAATAGTCAGAAAAGTTGCAGAAAAATTTAATATAACAAATTTTAATGATAAGTTTAATAAATTAGAGTTTTTTGCTGATTCTAAACAATTACTGGCAATTGGATCAATTTTGCACGCCGCTAAAGAAAATGCTATTGTTTGGGGTAGCGGTATTAATGGCAAGGTGAGAAAAACTATTCGTGTTAAAAATCTTGATGTAAGAATGGTTCGGGGACCATTAACCCGAATGGTTTTATTAGAGAATGGTATAAATTGTCCGAGTATATATGGAGATCCTGCTCTTTTAGTATCTGATTTTTTTAATTATAAACTAACTGGTAAAAAAAATGAATATATAATAATTCCGAATTTAAATGATTTAATATTTTATAAAGGTATTGATAATGTAATAAGCCCTTTAGATGATTGGGATATTATAATACAAGAAATTGCACAATCAAAATTAGTTGTTTCTTCGTCTTTACATGGTATAATAGTTGCTGAGTCATTTGGCGTTCCTGCTAGGCACGTCTTAAGTTATTTTGAGCCAGTGTTTAAATATATTGATTATTATAGAGGGACAGGAAGAAAAAAATATAAATTTGCCCAATCTATAGATGATGCTTTAAGAATGGGAGGTGAAATACTGCCGGATGTAGAGGAATTAAAAAAAAATATGTATGATACTTTCCCTATCGATATTTGGATGTAATTTTTATGACAGCAATAAAAACCTATCGACTCCAAAATAATAAAATCTGTCCATCAAATAATACTATATGAAAATTACGAAAGTTTAATCTACCCTAAAATCCCGGTCTATAAAGGCGAGAATGAAAGCATGTTCCAGTGTTTTATCGCATTGGAATTGTAGACTTTGACCATATAGGGCAGGAAATCCGCTCAAGTGGTATATAAAACGCAAAATCATGGAAACCCTTAGGAAGCAGACATTTCCGGTCCAATTCCCCTTTCTTTATAAGGACAATTTTTTGTCAGCAGCCGGGATAAATTAGGCGAATATTTAGCACTATGTCGAACTCAAAGGACGAGAAGACACTGGATAGTAGTGCTTGATCTTGAAGAAGTATGCAACTTGCAAGGGTGCCGGTTTCTATCATAACCCTCAATTATATTCTGTTTTAATCAATGAAAATTCTAATAGTATCAGATTCTGTGAACATTAAGTTTATTTCCCTGTTATTTCAGTTGAAGTTTTCACTAAAGAACCTTGGCAGAAATATTTCAGTTGACTTTGGATTAGACAAATTCTTTAAATGTAAAAAAATACGATATAATTCACTTGCATTGGCCCGAGGAATTACTTGGTTGGAGACATGTTCCCAGTTACGCAGATATCGAAAAACTCAAAAATATATTAGGGTATTGGAATAATAATTCTAATCTAGTTTGTACTCAACATAATTATTTACCACATTATCAAAATCATCCCGAATATAAAATTTTAGGGCATTTTAGGTTTCGTGGAGTTATCATTATATGTATAATCCCATATGAAACAAGTCTTTACCAGCGATTTAACTCGCACGCAAATTCACCGGGTCTGGCGTGCAGCCTATTTTGGAGATCGGACGTGCTGTCCACGGTGTGGATATGCCCGAAAATTG